>ERZ773193.1413-NODE-1413-length-30186-cov-10.369453_pt1 | contig 30186 bp, 18 predicted proteins | sample MGYA00511110_ERZ773193 | MGnify/ENA primary metagenome ERZ773193 (study PRJEB29015, sample SAMEA2737784) | human gut metagenome | biome: human gut; feature: human-associated habitat; material: faeces | place: China | collected 2012 ...
GGTATCATAGGGGTCTCCAAAACCTTTGGTGGGAGTTCGATTCTCTCCACCCCTGTTTATAAAGTTTAGTGATGAAGCGGTAACGCTTCTTTTTTTTATATTTTTATAATTTTAGCAAATACGGCATACGCATCTAGTGTATATATATTTGCTGAAATATATATTATTCAGCCGTATTCGGGCAGTTATTTCCCAATTTACATTTATCAGAACAAAATCTATAACAGATGTTACATTCTCATCTTCTTTAATTACAAATTATTAAACTGTAAATGAATATTCATTTAGGTAAATTTTGGTTCTTTACAAATAAAAGGTTATATGTTATTCTAACCGACATTAGTTTAGACAAACATAAATTTAAAAAACTAATATAAATTAATTAGAACTAATATAAACATTAAAGAGGAATAAAAACGAAGATGAAAAAAACATTATATCAATTAACTGCCGCATTTTTTGCGATTGTAGTATCATTTGCCGCAGTACTGGCACTTATACACAGGAAATACTGGACGGTGATACCAATGATGACACACAGGGCAAAGGAGATTCAGGAAATACATCAGGCGGCACATCCAATGACAGTACACAGTCCGGTGAATCCACAGGAAACAGTGCATCAGAGAGCAGTGCCAATGCGTCTGAACAGGACTCAGGCAGTACGCAATCCGGCGCACAGACATCAGGCAATAGTACCGTAGAGACAGGTGATGCAGCAATGACAGGCATTTATGCTGTATCAGCCGTTGTTTTGCACATTTTTTTTCAGAAAAGAATTGAAGTTATGCGGCTGATACGGTATAATTCAATATGAAAATTTATGTTTAAGTTTATTGATAGATGGAGGACAAAGAAATGACAAGAACATATCAGGTAAAATATAAGAGCAAGAGTAAAATGCTGACAACACCGGAGAAAGTTGAAGATACAAAAAAGACGATTTTAGAAGTACCGCGTGTAAAATCCGTAGAAATTAAAGATGACGGACAGATTGTCAGCATCGAAGTAGAAAAAGAAGAAGATTTTGAAGAAGTGATGAACCGTGTGGTAAATGTATTCAGAAGAATCGATGACAAATCCGAGGTTTCTTATAAATTTGCATTAAATGCATAGTACTGGGCGAAGAACAGTGAAAAGGGCTGTCACACTAAGGTGAAACATTGCGTTAGTGCGGCACCCTTTCATCATTTCAGGCAGACAGAAAATAAGAAGTAAAACAAGGAGAAATAAAATTGGCTGACATTAGAAGCGAGATTGAAAAAAGAAGAACATTTGCCATTATATCCCACCCGGATGCCGGTAAAACCACACTGACGGAAAAGTTTCTGCTCTACGGCGGAGCGATTAACCTGGCAGGGTCGGTAAAGGGTAAAAAGACCGCAAAACACGCGGTTTCAGACTGGATGGAGATTGAAAAGGAAAGAGGTATTTCCGTAACGTCATCTGTATTGCAGTTTAATTATGACGGATACTGCATTAATATTCTGGATACGCCGGGTCATGAAGACTTCTCGGAAGATACGTACAGAACCTTAATGGCAGCGGATTCGGCGGTCATGGTAATTGATGCGTCAAAGGGTGTGGAAAAACAGACGATTAAGCTGTTTAAGGTCTGTGTTATGCGTCACATCCCGATTTTTACATTTATCAACAAAATGGACCGGGAAGCCAATGACCCGTTTGAACTGCTAGATGAAATTGAAAGTGTATTGGGTATCAGCACCTGTCCTGTGAACTGGCCAATCGGCTGCGGCAAGGAATTTAAGGGTGTATATGACCGCAATACAAAGGACGTTTCTTTATTTAAAGCAGCAATGAACGGACAGAAAGAAGTTGAAACAAAGGAAATCGCCGTAGATGATGAAGCACTTCTTGCAGAAATCGGACAGGGCTATTTTGACAAGCTCACAGAAGATATTGAACTGTTAGACGGCGCGAGTGCGGAATTTGATTTAGAACAGGTGCAGGCAGGAAACTTAACACCGGTATTTTTCGGTTCGGCGCTGACGAATTTCGGTGTGGAAACGTTCTTAAAGCATTTTCTGGACATGACAACCTCTCCGCTGCCAAGACATTCTTCAATTGGGGAGATTAATCCGTTTGAAGAAGACTTTTCGGCATTTGTATTTAAGATTCAGGCGAATATGAATAAGGCACACCGTGACAGAATCGCATTTATGCGAATCTGCTCCGGAAAGTTTGAGGCAGGCATGGAAGCCAACCACGTACAGGGCGGCAAAAAAATCCGTCTTGCCCAGCCACAGCAGATGATGGCACAGGAACGCCACATTGTTGAAGAAGCCTATGCGGGAGATATTATCGGTGTATTTGATCCGGGTATTTTCTCTATCGGAGATACAATCTGCAAATCGAACCAGAAGTTTGAATTTGATGGAATCCCGACATTTGCACCGGAACATTTTGCACGTGTCAGACAGATGGATACGATGAAAAGAAAGCAGTTTATCAAGGGGATCAGCCAGATTGCACAGGAAGGTGCGATTCAGATTTTTCAGGAATTTAATACCGGTATGGAAGAAATCATTGTTGGTGTTGTCGGTGTCTTGCAGTTTGAAGTGCTTGAATACCGCCTGAAAAACGAATACAACGTAGAGATTAAACTGGAACAGCTTCCGTATGAATATATCCGCTGGATTGAAAATCCGGAAGAAATCGATGTAAACCGCATTGTCGGTACTTCCGATATGAAGAAGATTAAGGACTTAAAGGACAATCCGCTGTTAATCTTTGTGAACAGCTGGAGTGTCAATATGGTACTGGAAAGAAATGAAGGCTTAAAGCTTTCTGAATTCGGTAAGAACAATTAACTTGTAAACGGCAGAGTAAGTGCAGGAAACAGTACAGAAATGAGGACACTATGGGGAAGAACGTACATGAAAAAAGAAAACGTTTACTGACAAAAATGAAAGCTGCGTGTCTGGCGGTGGTGATGTGTGTTTCAACGCTGCCGGTGCTTACGGCACAGATACAGCCGGTGACGGCTTATGCACAGGAGAAGACGGGAACGGTCAATGCCGGTGTCACAGGACTTCGTATCCGTTCATCGACAGATACCTCCAGTACGGCAAATGTCATTACAAAGGTCAGCGGCGGATTCCATTTTGAAATTCTGGATACGGTGCAGACGAGTGATACCTATGCGTGGTATCAGGTGGGTTTTTATTTAAACGGTACTTACACCAAGGGCTATGTGACGAGTGAATATGTCACGGTAGACAGTACGGATATTGACTATTCGGACGATACGGATTTTGAGAGCTATCTTTCAAGTCAGGGCTTCCCGGAATCTTATAAGGAAGATTTGCGCAGTCTGCATGCGAAGTATCCAAAGTGGATATTTGTTGCGGATTTTGTGGACAAGGACTGGGATACGGTCGTTGAAAATGAAAATGTACTTGGCCGGAGCCTGATTTATGCTTCGGCAAAAAGCTCGTGGAAGTCAACGGCGGATGGCGCATATGACTGGGAGAGCGGTTCGTGGTATGAATTGGACAGCGGCGGCTGGGTACAGGCTTCAAGCGCATTGGTGCAGTATGCCCTTGACCCGCGTAACTTCTTAAACGAAACAAATGTGTTTATGTTTGAGGATTTGTCCTATAACAGCTCCGTGCAGAGTGAAACCGGCGTAAGCAGTATTATTGAAGATACGTTTATGGACGGTTCGTCCCATGACTTGTCGTATGACGGAACGGATTTTAATTATCCTTCGGCGCTGATGTATGCAGGACGGGCATCGGGTGTCAGTCCGTATCATCTGGCAACGCGCATTATCCAGGAGCAGGGCAGAAAAGGACAGGGCAACAGCATTTCCGGAACGGTGAGCGGCTATGAGGGGTATTACAATTACTACAATCAGGGCGCTTATAAAACTGCAACGGCAAGTGCGGTGGTCAACGGCTTGAAGTATGCCGCCAAAACCGATGCAGCGACATTAAGACCGTGGAATACCCGTATGAAATCTGTTATCGGCGGTGCGATTTACATAGGAAGCCGTTACATTAACCGCGGACAGAATACGATTTATTATGAAAAGTTTGATATGGTAACACCGTATACCCATCAGTATATGACAAATGTCTTAGCGCCGAGAAGTGAGTCTTCGACCGCTTCACAGGCATACAGCGATACGACTAAGAAAAATACGGCACTGGTGTTTAAGATTCCGGTTTATAAAAATATGCCGGACAGTGCGTGTGAGCTTCCGACAGGGGAGGGCAGTCCAAACAATGCCTTAACAAGTCTTTCGGTTTCAGGTTATTCGCTGACACCGACGTTTGATATGTTTACAACTGAGTATGGTGTAATTGTGGAAAATGAAATTTCTTCTGTGGATATCGAAGCACAAACAGCAGATTCCGGTGCAAAACTTACAGGAACCGGCAGTCATGCGCTAAAGGTCGGCACGAATGAGATTGAAGTGACGGTTACATCACAAAGCGGCGAAACAAAGACGTATATCATCCGTGTTGTGCGCAAAGAAGCGGCTTCCGGTGATAGTGGAAACAACAGTAACAACGGCGGTACAGATTCCGGAAACAGCGGCGGTGACAGCGGCACGGATAACGGAAACAGTGGCGGCGATTCGGAAAAGGGCGGATATTCGACAGATTTCCTGCTTGAAAACGGCAAGATATCCAGAGTCGGTGTCGGGAGTGCCGCACAGGACGTTTTAAATCACATTTCCTTTACGGGCGGCGCATACGGAAAAGTAACACACAGTGACGGCAGTGCCAATGACGGTATTGTGGGAACTGGCGATGTGCTTACGATTTACGATAAAAACGGCGGTGAAATGGCACGCTACACGTTTGTGATTTACGGTGATGTCAACGGCGACGGAGCGGTGACGAGCATGGATTTACTGTATGTGAAGCGCCACATTTTAGGAACAAAGCTGCTGGAAGAACCGTATCTGACGGCGGCAGATGCAAACCGTGGAAATGACGGCATTACATCAATAGACTTGTTATATATTAAAAGACACATTTTGGATATCCGGTACATTGAACAGTAGGATTCAGACAGTAGTGGGAGTTGCCAAAGAAATGTGATTGAGGTGAAAAATGACGGGAAAATGGAAAAAGGCAGCCGCAGCGCTGCTGGCAGTAGTAATGGCAGTTTTGCTGGTACCGCTGCCAACGTATGCAAAAGAAACAGCAAAGATATCCGTAGGCTCAGGCTCTTGTGATATTGGTGATGAAGTGACGATATCGGTCAGTGTCAGCAGCAGTGTGGACATTTATATGTGTGACATCTGGCTCAGTTATGATTCAGGCGTGCTACAGCCGGTTTCCGGCTACAGCGGTGGGGGCGGCGGCAGTGTGCGCCTGCTCTCTACTGATAGTACCTCATTCAGCGTGCGGTTTAAAGCAGTATCGGCGGGAAGTTCTTCGATTTCTGTAAGCACTTCCAATACGATTATCAGTTCGGCAGATGAGGATTATATGGCAGTCAGTGCCGGTTCGGGTTCAGTAACCGTAAAAGCACCGGTCAGCTATTCAACCGATAATACGCTTGCATCGTTAGATATCAGTCCGGGCGTGTTATCTCCGGCATTTTCACCGAATGTCACATCGTATATGACGACAGTCGGTTCAGACTGTTCACAGCTGGTTGTCAGTGCGGTTGCAAATGATGAAAATGCTTCGGTATCTGTCCGCGGAACGCGCATGGACCCCGGCAGTAATACGACAACGATTACGGTAACGGCACAGGACGGCTCTAAAAAGGTCTATACGATTTCAACAACAAAGGACGATTCTGCGGCGGCGACAACCAAAGCGGACGAACAGGAAACGACCAAAGCCGGAGAACAGGAAACAACGACTGTCGGTTCGGAAGAACCGACACAGAGTGAGGAACAAATCCGCAGTATACAGGTAGCAGGTGCACAGTATGAACTGGCTGATGACTATACGGCAAATCCGCTTCCGTCCGGTTATGATGAAGTGGATTATGAATATAACGGCATTACCGTTAAAGCCGGAAAAGGCGTGAATACGAAGCTTATTCTGATGTATCTGAAAAATACGGACGGCAAAGGCACATCGGGCTTTTATGTGTATGATTCAGTTGCGAAAACATTTTCATTATATATAGAAGCAAGTGAACCGGATATTACTTATGCGGTGCTTCCGATTACGGATTCCATGGAAAAACCGGATGGATATAAAAAGACGACTTATACGATTGGCGGACAGACGGCAGATGTATTAATGTCTGAGGATGGCAGTTACTGTCTGTTCTATGGTGTCAGTTCGCTGGGCGTTACAGGGTGGTTCCGTTATGACTGCAATGACAATACAATACAGGTATACAGTGTGATGTCCGCTCCGGCGGGAAATCTCACGACACAGACCGAATCACAGGGAGTAAGCGCTGCTTCTGACAGAATGTGGAAAGTAGTGGCACTGGTGCTTTCGGCAGTTGTGGTTCTTTGTATCATTGCGATTGTAATGCTTGCAGTGAAGCTTTCAAAGAGTAAGCGGGCATTTGCAGCGGCGGCAGATGACGGCTATGACAGATATGATGACGATGAATATGATTTTGATTCTTATGAAGAAGATGATGATGAAGATTTATCGGAGGACGTGCTGGCAGATAAAGAAGATGAAATCCAGGAAGACGATGAAGATGAGGTCGTACGTTCGATTTCAGAAGCATTGAAAAAAAATGAGGATGATTTGGAAGTGTTAGACATTCAGGATGTAGATGACGTTGATGATGTGAAACGGACATAACAGAAAAAGGAACAGACTGCTGCAGAAATGCGGTGGCCTGTTCTTTTTTGACATTTTTCGGTATAAAGTGTAATTCACTGAATATATTACTGGAATATATATAATACAAATATTAGATTGCCGCCTGCCAGTGTTCTGCCTGCGCCTGATAATCCTCAGCCTGTGCTAAAAAAGCGGCAGAAAGTTCGGCATTTTTATCCTGTTTGGCTTGTGCGGCAAGCGTGCTGTAACATTTTGAAAGACAGGCAAGCGGCGCATCGCCGGACGAGTGGATGTCGATAATGCTCGGTGTTTCGGAAGCTGCGTTTAAATACCAAAGAACAGCTTCTTCATAATCCTTTAATCCGTAAAAATAGTGTCCGAGTTCCATGCAGATTTCCGCACATGGATTCTGTGCCATATCCTTTAAGCAGATTTTAAAGAATTCATTGTATGCGTTTGTCAGGCGGTAAATGCGCGCCAGCACGCAGGCAATGTTTTTGCGGCAGTCTTCGGGACGGTCTTCCTTTGCAAGTACATTTTCAAAAATATCATGCACATTTAAAAAGTCTTCATCTTCACCTGAAATAAAAAGTTCTTTGCAGAACATAATTACAACATAATTCTCAAGTCGGACACCACGGCGGACGGCATCGGCAAACACGCCGAAATCCCGTTTGGTATGGCTTTGTTCAGGCAGATGTAAAATCTTAATATCACTGTCAAATACAACCGGTTCTAATCGTACGGTTTCGTGAATCGGAGAAATCCATTCAAACGTACGCAGGCGCTTAAACAGCTTCGGGCGGTATTCTTCTTCAAAATTATAAACGGTGTTGTGCGATTTGCTGTTGACGTAAATCATCTGTACAATGTCAATTTCCGGAACAAGCACCTGTTTTAAATTTAAAAACTGGCGGCGGTTTTCCTCGTCTAATACTTCATCTGCATCGGCAGAAAAGATATAGTCACAGCCTGCTTTTGCAAAAGCAAAATTTCTGGCAGCAGCAAAATCATTATTCCACTGATAATCAAAAATCCGGTCTGTATATCGGGCTGCAATTTCTTTGGTGCGGTCGGTTGAACCGGTATCTACGATAACAATTTCATCGCAGACCGGACGGTACGAATCCAGACAGCGTTTTAATAACTTTTCTTCATTTTTAACAATCATGCAAAGACTGATTGAAATCATAACGTACTCCTATCTGCCAAACGGCGTATATTCCAAATCTTTTATTACTGTAAGTATGACATTTTTGTGGGAAGACTGTCAACGGGAAGTTTCACAATGGGGAAAAGTATGGTATACTGTTTTTAGTTTTGAATAAGGGGAAAGTGAGGCACAAAAGTATGAAAAAAAGAAAGGCAGCAGTGCTGGCGGCAGCAGCGTTTGCAATGACGGCAGCATTTTTTATGAACAGCACCCAGAGGGCAGAAGCGGCAGACAATGTTGTAGTGATGTTAGATCCCGGACATGACAGTACACATACAGGGGCGGCAGCATATGGTTTAAAAGAGCAGCAATTAAATTTAAAAATCGGACTGGCGTGCCGTACAGAGCTTGAAAAATACGATGGCATAACCGTTTATATGACACATGATACCATTGCGTGTCCGTTTGAAGGCAGTACAACCAAACAGGACTTAATACAGCGGACAGAATATGCAGGAGAAGTCGGAGCGGACCTTTTTGTAAGTCTGCATAACAATTCGGGCGATGACAGCGGATATGAAATTTATTATCCCAATAATCACTATGTATCAGAATTTAATGATATAGGATATGCGGTATCTGAGCATATTGCGGGTTACCTGAGTGAAATGGGCATATACCGGAATGGATTGTATACAAGAGATAGTGATGGCGAAGAAGATGATGATACCAACTGGTATCCGGATGGAAGCCGCGCGGATTATTACAGTGTCATCAGAAATTCCAAGTACAACGGTGTACCGGGAATTATTGTAGAACATGCTTATCTTTCAGATGCGGGGGATACACATGTATTTTTGTCCAATGACAACATGCTGGTACGTATGGGACAGGCAGATGCCAGCGGAATTGCAGATTATTTCGGACTGCATAAGAAAAATGGTCTATGTACGGATAAATACGGTGACTGGCATTATTACGAAGACGGTGAAGTATCGGATTACACGGGAATGGCGGTCAATGAATATGGCTGGTGGTATGTTACAGACGGTGAAATAGATGATTCTTATACAGGTATTGCAGAAAATGAGTATGGCCGCTGGTATATGCAGGACGGTGTTGTAAACATGGATTATACCGGAATGCTTTGTGACGGAGCGGAATGGTATTATGTTCAGGGCGGTTATGTAAATGATGCCTATACGGGAATGGCATGTAACGAGTATGGCTGGTGGTACTTTGAAGACGGAAAGTTAAACTGGGATTACACCGGAATGGCATACAATGAATACGGCTGGTGGTATTTTGAGAATGGCGTATTAAACTGGGATTATACCGGAATGGTATGTAACGAATATGGCTGGTGGTACTATCAGAATGGCAACTTGAATCGTGAATATACGGGAATGGCGTTGAATGAATACGGCTGGTGGTATTTTGAAAATGGATTTTTAAACCTGAATTATACGGGAATGGCGTTGAATGAGTATGGCTGGTGGTATTTTGAAAATGGCAATTTAAATGATGCCTATACGGGAATGGCGTTAAATGAATATGGCTGGTGGTACTTTGAAAACGGTCAACTGAATCGTGAATATACGGGAATGGCGCACAATGAATACGGCTGGTGGTATTTTGAAAATGGTCTGTTAAATGAGGAATATACCGGTATTGGCGCAAACAGTTACGGTGAATGGTATTATCAGCAGGGCAGAATCGGATATGACTTTAGCGGAAAAGTGAAATTTGATGATACAGAATATACTATTACAGAAGGTTATGTCGTAGAAAAAAGGATTGTAAATGAAACAGAAGCAGATACAGCAGATACAGTACATACAGCAGGAACGCTTCCAGCAGGCGAAGAAAGCAGTACTCTCGGCAAAGAGGCACGATAAAGGGATTGGAACACTTTCCGAAAAGACGGTACATAGTGTACTGAAAAAATTCTTTGAGCCGGAAGAAGACAACCATGAAGTTGCGCTTGAGGGTTATTTTGCGGATATTTACAATGAAAACGGGGTTATTGAAATCCAGACAAGAAGCTTTGAGCGGCTTCGTGAAAAGCTGGCAGTCTTTTTGAACCACTATCCGGTAACAATTGTCTATCCGATGCCCTGCAACAAATGGGTGCTCTGGGTTGATGAGCAGACCGGGGAGGTAAGCGAGCCAAGAAAGTCGCCGCGTCATTACACAGTCTACGATGCCTTTACGGAGCTGTATAAAATCAAGCAGTATCTGAACCACCCGCAGCTAACGGTCAAACTGGTATTAATGGATATGCAGGAGTATAAGACGTTACAGCAGCGGATTCGTACCAAAAAAGGAATCCGCAGGCACGGCGAAAAAAAGGACAGAATCCCGATAGGCATACGGGAGATAGTGACAATTGAGCAGCTTGAAGACTATATGCAGTTTGTGCCGTATGAACTGGATGGCACGTTTACTTCGGCGGATTTTGCAAAAGCTGCCCATATTCCGGTGGATACGGCAAGGATAACGCTTAATATTTTAAAGGATACGCAGACGGTTACAAGAGTAGGAAAGCAGGGCAGGTCGTATCTTTACGAGGTGAAGGAAAACAATAGATGTATGTAATAAAGGACAACGTAATTAAACTTTCAGTCCGCGGACTGGTTGAATTTATCTGCCGCAGCGGTGATATTGATAACAGAACCGGCGGATTTTCAGATGTGCGTCTGATGCAGGAGGGTACGCGCATGCACAAAAAAATACAAAAAAGCATGGGCGCATCTTACAGGGCGGAAGTTCCGTTAAAAATTGAACTGCCGGAAACGGTGGAGGATATTGATTACATCATACGTCTGGAGGGCAGGGCGGACGGTATTATCAGTGATTTCCACGAAGAAGCGGACGGCAGTAAGACACCGGTTGGAAAGGTTATTATTGATGAGATTAAAACCATGCAGTCCGATGTGGAAAAGTTAGAACAGCCGGTGCCGGTACATGAAGCGCAGGCAAAGGTGTACGGCTATATTTATATGGTACAGAACCATCTTTCCGGTATCGGCGTACAGATGACCTATGCCAATCCTGAAACAGAAAAAATAAAGCGTTTTACAAAAGAATATTCAAAAGAAGAACTGACAGAATGGTTTGAAACGCTGATCAACAGCTTTAAACGGTGGTCAGATTTTGTCTTTTGCGAACGTGAAAAAAGGACGGCATCGATTAAGAAGCTGTCCTTTCCGTTTGAATACCGCAAAGGACAGAAAAAACTGGTAACAGGTGTTTATCACTGCATCGGGGAAGCAAGAAATCTTTTTATTCAGGCATCAACCGGTGTTGGAAAAACCATTTCAACTATTTATCCGGCAGTCTGTGCCATGGGACAGAGTAAGGCGGACAAAATCTTTTATCTGACGTCTAAGACGATTACAAGAACCGTTGCAGAAGAAACCTTTTCAATTCTGCGCAGACAGGGGCTTTCTATGCGGACAGTGACACTGACGGCAAAGGATAAAATCTGTATTCTGGAAGAAAGAAACTGCAATCCTGTAAAATGCGAGCGGGCAGCAGGCCATTTTGACAGGATTAACGATGCAGTCTATGACATGATTACACATGAAATGGTGATTGACCGTGAAAAAGTGATGGAATACGCAAAGAAACATTGTGTCTGTCCGTTTGAGATGTCGCTGGATATTTCATACTGGTGTGACGGCATTATCTGTGATTATAATTATGTTTTTGACCCAAATGTGGCACTCAAGCGCTACTTTGGTGAAGGAAACAGGGGCGAGTATATTTTTCTGGTGGACGAAGCACACAATCTGGTTGACAGGGCAAGGCAGATGTACAGTGCTATTCTTGTAAAAGAGGATTTTCTGACAATAAAAAAATATGTAAAAGATACAGACAGGGCATTGTATAACAGCCTTGAAAAGTGCAATGCCGGATTGTTGGAATATAAAAGAAAATGTGATACAATAGATGTGATTGATTATCTGGGAACTTTTCCTGCGGCACTGGAACGGTGTTATGTAAGATTACAGCATTTTCTGGAACATCATAAAAATCATCCGCAGCAGGAGGAAATTTTGCAGTTTTTCTTTACACTGCGGCATTTTCTGAATATGTATGACTGCATGGATGAAAAATATCTGATTTATACAAAGCATGATGAGAACAATCATTTTTATATGAAATTGTTCTGTGTAGACCCGTCAACGAATCTGTCGGAAAGACTGGCACAGGGAAGAAGTGCCGTGTTTTTTTCGGCGACGCTGCTTCCGGTCAATTATTTTAAAGAAATGCTGACTGCAGATACACAGGATTATGCAGTGTATGCACAGTCTTCGTTTGACAGTAAAAAGCGCAGAATTGTTATCGGAAAAGATGTCAGCAGCAGATATACAAGAAGAAATGCAGGGGAATACCGGAAAGTATGCCGCTACATTGCCGAAACGGTACAGGTGCATCCGGGACGGTATCTCGTATTTTTTCCATCATATGGATATTTGCAGCAGGTAAAAGAAAACTATGAACAGATGTATAAACCGGATGAAATCATCATGGGCGCAGAGGGCGGTACACCAAAGCTTACAGCAGAACAGAATCTGATTGTGCAGCTTCCGTCGATGAAAGAACAGGAAAAAGAAAATTTTCTGTCTTTATTTGAAAATGTGCAGGGAAGAGGAAGCCTTTTAGGATTTTGTGTAATGGGCGGCATTTTTTCAGAAGGGATTGACTTAAAAAGAGAAAGCCTTATTGGGACGATTATTGTCGGAACGGGAATTCCGATGATATCAAAGGAAAGAAATCTGTTGCGGGATTATTTTGACGGATGCGGAAAAGACGGCTATGCGTATGCGTATGTCTATCCCGGCATGAATAAGGTATTGCAGTCGGCAGGGCGCGTTATCCGCACGGAGGAGGACTGTGGAGTGATTATTTTACTCGATGACAGATTCTTAACACCCGGATATGAAAAGCTGTATCCGAGGGAGTGGAATGAGGTCTATCCGGCAACAAAGCACAATTTTAAAAATATATTAGCAGATTTTTGGAAAAATTTAGTGCAATAAAGTTAAATATATTGTATAATAATTAAAAGAATTAATGTAAGCTGTATATACAAGTATGGCTCGTGAGTGAAAAATCCAACGCAATATTAGGAACGTCTGACAAAATAATTGGCAGTGAGTGGAGAATAGCATATGGAGAATAGTATTAAGAATCAATTAGAAGAAAGCAGAAAAGATGGTACTTTAAAGGAAACGCTTCAGGGGATGGGGTTTAACCGTCTGCAGTCCGTAGAGATTGCCAAAGGCTTGAACAATGAAGTGGATATTACAAAATATGCGGATAAAAAGTATGACGCAGCGCAGATGAAGTCTATCCGGCTGGCACTCGAAGAAGGCATGGATATCACACCGTTTGCAGATAACCGTTATAATTATATGCAGATGGAGGAAATTAAAGCGGTTATCAGGGAACATATGGATTTAGATGCGGTATGCAATCCGGCATATGATTATTCGGTCATGAAAGAGATCCGTTTATCGGAACGGATGAATTATGATATTACAAAATACGCAAAACGGGGATTTTCAGGAAATGTTCTTAGACAAATCCGCAAGGCAAGGGAAAAAGAGATTGATTTATCGTTCTTTGTCAATGAAGGATTTGATGAATATCAGCTGCGGGAAATCCGTCTTGGTATTGAACACTGTGTAGATATTACAAAATATCTGCTGCATGAATATACGGGGGACCAGATGAAGCAGCTGCGGCTTGGATTACAGGCCGGTCTTGATGTCAGCTGGTATTCGATGGTTGGATTTTCATCCGCCCAGATGGAACAGGTACGGCTGGGACTGGAAGCCGGAATTGATGTTTCAGGCTATGCAGATCCGTTTATCGATGCACTGGAAATGGAAGATATGAGGTTAAAGCTTGAGGGCAAATCCGAAGGCGGCGGGCTGGATGAATTGCAGAGCCAGGAAGTCCTTTTGGGACTGGAAAGCGGTGTGAATGTTAATCTCTATGCAGATGCAGCATATGATTTTAAACAGATGGAGCAGATAAGACTTGGGCTGGAACATGGGATTGATGTGACAAAGCTGCTCAATCCGCTGATACCAAGTGATGTTATGATGAATATGAGGCTTGAGTCAGAAGCATTAAAAAAGTAGGATATTGATGAAATAGGATATGAGGCCTTTTGGGGCAGAATTGAGGTACATATGGGAACACCTGAACTTTTTGATGAAATGGGACAACTTAATAAAAAAGATATTCAGGTCATAATAGCCGATGACAATATGTCTGCGACCCTTTTTTTAAGTGAACCTGCAAAAGAGGAAGACCCCTATACATATGAAGAAGTGATGCGGGCTTTGTCTAATGCCGGCGTAAAGATGGGGTTGGATGATGCCAGGATTCATCATATGGTGGAGGAGCAGATTTATAATACAGCGGTGGTCATTGCACAGGGGAAGATGGTGCAGGATGGCGCAGACGGTTACTATGAATTTGAATTTGAAACGGATTTGAAGGCAAAACCGTCTGTGCGTGAAGACGGCTCGGTTGACTATTATAATATGAAGCTGTATGAAAAGGTGAGTGAGGGTGATAAGCTTGCACAGTATTATCCGCCGACGAAAGGTGTGTTTGGATTTGATGTAAAGGGGAAACTTTTAGCACCGAAGGCGGGCAAACCAAAATCCAATCTGCGCGGCAAAGGATTTACCGTGTCAGAGGACGGTAATACCTATTATGCAGCCATTGACGGTAAAGTTGAATACTGTAACTATGATTTGCGTATCGTGAATGTATTGGACATCAGTGGTGACGTTGATTTGAATATTGGTAATATTGATTTTAATGGGGATGTCAATATCACCGGAAATGTTATTACCGGTGTAACAATCCGGGCAATGGGCAGCATCTATATCGGTGGCTATGTAGAGGGTGCGGTGATTAAGTCGAATAAAGATATCGTTTTAAATAAAGGCGTCAACGCCAATGGCATCGGACAGATTGAAGCCAAAGGGAATATTTCGGCACGTTTTTTTGAGAATGCGATTGTTTATGCGGAAGGCGATGTCAATGCAGGCTATATTTTAAGCAGTAAGATTATGGCACTTGGCAAAGTCATTGTACAGGGAAGCAGAGGAACGATTCACGGCGGTGATGTAACAGGTGTTATGGGGATTGAAACCTCCAATGCCGGTAATGCATCTTATGCACCGACCAATTTAAGAATCGGTGCAACCAAGAAACTCCGTATGGATTATGCCAATATTATTGTACAGTTAAAGGATATTGATTCCCAGATTGAAATGTATGAGAGTGCATTGAAGAAACTGACGATGGTAAGGGATGTGAAACCTGAGGCATTTGACAGCGTTTCTTATACAAAAATCTGTCAGTCCAAGATTATAAAGAGTGCGGAGAAGGCTAAGTGTGAGCAGGAAAGCAAGCGGCTATACGATTTGATTAAAGAGTCCGGAAAAGCTGTTGTAAAGGTTGATTCCAAAATCTTTCCGGGAGCACGTATTTATATAGAAGCCAAGGTTTATGAACCGGCGGATACACTGGTACATGTTTTAGTTCGAAAGGTCAATGACAGTATCGTTGTAAGGGATTATGAAGAATAGTGGAGGAACAATCCGATGATAGAGGAAGTTGTATCGGTAGATTTGGCAGTTCATGAAAGACTGACGGTGAGAAAAAACAGACTTGCACCGAAACAGCTTACAGGAAATGAAAAGCGAATTTCCATTGTGACGGGTACGCATGGAGATGAACTGGATGGGCAGTATGTCTGCTATGAGATTGTGAAGCAGCTGAATGCGCATCCTGAGAAGTTGAAAGGAATTGTTGATATATATCCAGATGTGAATCCTCTTGGACTTGATACAGGTTCAAGAGGAATCCCTATGTTTGACCTTGATATGAACCGGGTCTTTCCGGGAGATAACAATGGTGCGATTACGGAATATCTGGCTGCCGGGATTATTGATGATATTATTGGAAGCGATATGTGTCTGGATATTCATTCCAGCAATATTTTTGTCAAAGAAGTGCCGCAGGTGCGTTTAAATGATGACAACGAGGAGAAGCTTCTGCCGTATGCAAAGCTGCTCAATGCGGATTTTGTCTGGATTTATTCATCTATTACAGTGTTGGAAGCAACACTTGCCTACAGCCTGAATAATATGGGTGTGCCGACTTTAGTGGTTGAAATGGGTGTGGGACACCGTATCAATAATGCATACTGCCATCAGCTGATAGACGGCATTTTTAATATGCTGATTCATATGGGAATATGGGAGGATGAAGCACCGCAGGTGAAACAGCCGATTATTTCTACCGAAGGAGAAGTCAGCATTATCAATGCTGCTCAGACCGGTGTGTTTGTTGCAGCAACAGACCATATGGGAGCAATTGAGATGGGAACGCATATCGGCGATATTATTGAGCCGATAGAAGGAAAGGTGATTCAGAGAATTGAGTCACCGACAAACGGAATTATATTTACCCTGCGGGAAAATCCGGTTGTATACAAAGGTGCGTTGATTGCCCGGGTATATGGAGGAAAAGCATGAAAAAGATTGAGTTATATAGATTAAAAGGCCTCTACCGGGAAGATTTTGTTGTAGAGGGCTACCGGTTCGGCGGAGAGGAGAATTCAGCCTGTATCGTCGGGGCGTTGCGGGGAAATGAAATGCAGCAGCTCTATATCTGTTCACAGCTGATTAAAGTTTTAAAAGAGCTGGAAGCACACGGGGCGATTACACATGGACACGGCATTCTGGTTGTGCCGACGGCAAACAGTTATTCCATGAATGTTGGCAAACGGTTCTGGGCAGTGGATAATATAGATATTAACAGAACCTTTCCGGGCGATCTGCGTGGAGATACCACAAAGCAGATTGCGGGAGAACTGTTTGAAAAGGTAAAAGGATACAGCTACGGTATCCAGTTTGCAAGCTTTTATATGCCGGGGGATTTTATCCCTCATGTGCGCATGATGGAAACCGGTTATCAGAATGCAAGCCTTGCGAATCTGTTCGGGTTACAGTATGTAGTTATCCGAAAGCCAAAGCCGATGGATACGGTAACACTAAATTATAACTGGCAGATGAACGGAACAAATGCATTTTCGATTTATACCAACAGCACTGATTTGGTGGATGACCGTTCAGCAAGGCAGGCTGTGTCATCGGTGCTTCGTTTTCTGACCCGCATGGGCATTTTAAAATATAACAACCACAGCGGCTATATTGCCAGTGTGATTAATGAATATGACCTGCTTCCGGTAAAAACATATGATGCCGGATTTTACAGGCATTTGAAAAATCCGGGAGACCCGGTATTTCACGGCGATCTGATTGCACAGGTAATTGATCCGTATGAGGGAGAAGTCAAAAGTGAAATCTATTCCCAGACGGACGGTATCGTATTTTTTGCGCATACGGCACCGATGGTTACGGGAAATGAGGTTGTATATAAGATTATACGAAGAATGCATGAGTAGTTATTGTTTAATTTTGACAGATATGCTACAATGATACTTATTTCAATAATACATTAAAGCGGGGCGCGGTAAAGTTTGCACCCGGCAGAATTTTAGGAGGAAAAGATGAGCGGCGTTAAAAGAGTTTTTGTTGAAAAGAAAAAACCATATGCTGTAAAAGCAAAAGAGCTTCATGATGAGATTGCAGGATATTTGGGAATTAAGACGATTTCACAGGTAAGGGTTTTAATCCGTTATGATATTGAGAATCTTTCAGAGGAAACTTATACACAGGCATTGACAACGGTATTTTCAGAACCACCGGTTGATGATGTATATGAAATGGAATTTCCGGCAGATGCTGATGATTTCGTATTTTCCGTAGAATATCTTCCGGGACAGTTTGACCAGAGAGCAGACTCCGCAGAGCAGTGTGTGCGTTTTTTCAATGAAAATGAAACACCGGTTATCAAAACAGCAGTTACATATGTATTGACGGGTGCGTTAACAGCTGATGAAAAAGAAAAGATTAAGGAACTCTGTATCAATCCGGTAGATTCAAGGGAAGCATCCAGTGAACTGCCAAAGACACTGGTGACAGAATTTAAAGTGCCGGCAGATGTAAAGATTTTTGACGGATTTAATGAAATGTCAGAAACTCAGTTAAAGGAATTATATGATTCTTTAGGACTTGCTATGACTTTTAAGGATTTTGCATTTATCCAGCAGTATTTTGCAGGAGAGGAAAAGAGAAATCCTTCCATGACGGAAATCCGGGTACTCGATACATACTGGTCTGACCACTGCCGTCATACGACATTTGCAACCGAATTAAAGAACGTTACATTTAAAGACGGTTATTACAAAGCACCAATGCAGGCAACTTATGAAAAGTATCTTGCAGACAGAGCCGTAATTTATAAAGACAGAAAAGATAAATTTGTCTGCTTAATGGACCTTGCCCTGATGGCAATGAAGAAGTTAAAGGCAGAAGGAAAGTTACAGGATCAGGAAGAATCTGATGAAATCAATGCGTGCAGTATTGTTGTGCCAGTTGAAATTGACGGAAAAACAGAAGAATGGCTTGTAAACTTCAAAAATGAAACACACAACCACCCGACAGAAATCGAACCGTTCGGTGGTGCGGCAACCTGCCTTGGCGGTGCAATCCGTGACCCGCTTTCAGGACGTACCTATGTTTATCAGGCAATGCGTGTAACCGGTGCAGCAGATCCGACCGTTCCGATTTCACAGACCTTAAAGGGCAAGCTTCCGCAGAGAAAGCTTGTAACAGGAGCTGCACAGGGCTACAGCTCTTACGGTAACCAGATCGGTCTTGCAACCGGTTATGTAAAGGAAATTTATCATCCGGATTATGTGGCAAAGAGAATGGAAATCGGTGCCGTTATGGCAGCAGCGCCAAGAAGTGCCGTAAAGAGAGAAACCTCTGATCCGGGCGATATTATTATCTTACTCGGCGGACGTACAGGACGTGACGGCTGCGGCGGTGCAACCGGTTCTTCAAAGGTGCATACAACAGAATCCATTGAAACCTGCGGCGCAGAAGTACAAAAGGGTAATGCACCGACAGAGCGTAAGATGCAGAGATTATTCAGAAGACCGGAGGTTACAAAGCTGATTAAGAAGTGTAACGACTTTGGTGCGGGCGGTGTATCCGTTGCAATCGGTGAACTTGCAGACGGTTTACGCGTATCCTTAGATAAAGTGCCAAAGAAATATGAAGGTCTTGACGGAACAGAACTTGCAATTTCCGAATCACAGGAGAGAATGGCGGTTGTCATTGATCCGGCAGATGTAGAAGCATTTTTAGCATATGCCGCAGAAGAAAACTTAGAAGCAGTAGAAGTTGCGGTTGTAACAAAAGAGCCTAGACTGGTGCTTGAGTGGAGAGGCAGGGAAATTGTCAACATTTCAAGAGCATTTCTGGATACCAACGGTGCACATCAGGAAACTTCTGTACTGGTTGACATTCCGGAGAAGGAAGACTGTGTCTTAAATGCAGGCAAGGTTGAAGATGTAAGAGGTAAGTGGTTAAAGGTTCTTTCAGACTTAAATGAGTGTTCACAGAAAGGTCTGGTAGAACGTTTCGATGGCTCTATCGGCGCCGGTTCGGTACTCATGCCTTACGGCGGTAAGTATCAGCTGACCGAAACACAGGCAATGGTTGCAAAACTCCCTGTATTAAAGGGTAAGTGCGATACTGTAACGATGATGGCATATGGATTTGACCCATATCTGTCAAAGTGGAGTCCATACCATGGTGCGGTTTATGCAGTTATTGATTCTGTTGCAAAGATTGTGGCAGCAGGCGGTGATTACAGCAAGATCCGTTTTACGTTCCAGGAATACTTCAGAAGAATGACAGAAGACCCGTCACGCTGGAGCCAGCCGTTTGCAGCACTGTTAGGTGCTTATGAAGCACAGTTAGGCTTCGGACTTCCGTCTATCGGCGGTAAGGACAGTATGTCAGGAACATTTGAAGATATTGATGTTCCACCGACACTCTGCTCATTTGCAGTTGATGTAGCAAAGGAAAGCGACATTATTACACCGGAATTAAAGACAGCAGGAAATGTATTGGTACGGTTTGATATTACAAAGAATGAATATGATTTACCGGATTTTGAACAGGTAAAGGCTTTATATGCGGCTGTTCATGAACTCATTGTAAAGAAAGCAGTGGTTTCTGCTTATGTATGCGATGCAAACGGTCTGATTCCTGCACTTTCAAAGATGGCATTCGGTAATATGAAAGGCTTTGCGTTAAATAATGATCTCAAGGAAGAACAGTTATTTGCACCGGCTTACGGCTGTATTGTGGCAGAAGTAGAAAAGAGCCGTTTATCAGAAATTACAGTACCGTATACAACGGTTGGTACAGTAACAGATGAAGCAAAGTTTACTTATAAAGAAGTGGCAATTAATGCAGAAGAAGCATTAAGCGTATGGAAAGAACCGCTTGAAAATGTATTCCCGACAAAGGTTTCAAAGGATGAAACACAGGTTGAAAGTAAGCTCTACAAGGCAGACAGTGTTTATGTATGCAAGAATAAAGTAGCAAAGCCGACTGTATTTATTCCGGTATTTCCGGGTACAAACTGCGAATACGACAGCACAAAGGCATTTGAACGTGCAGGCGCAGATGTCATCGTAAAGGTATTTAAGAACCTTTCTGCACAGGGAATCAGAGAATCTGTGGATGAATTTGAAAAGGCAATCAACCAGTCACAGATTATCATGTTCCCGGGAGGATTCTCCGCAGGTGATGAACCGGACGGTTCTGCAAAATTCTTTGCAACGGCATTCCGTAACGCAAAGATGAAGGAAGCTGTTGAAAGACTGTTAAATGAAAGAGATGGTCTTGCACTGGGTATCTGTAACGGTTTCCAGGCATTAATCAAGCTGGGACTTGTGCCAAACGGCTCCATTACCGGACAGAACGACCAGTCACCGACACTGACATTTAACACCATTAACCGCCATATCTCAAAAATGGTTTACACAAAGGTTGTATCCAATAAGAGCCCATGGCTTGCAAAGGCTGAATTAGGCGGTGTATATACAAACCCTGCTTCACACGGCGAAGGTCGTTTTGTAGCACCGAAGGAATGGTTAGATAAGCTGTTTGAAAACGGACAGGTAGCAACACAGTACTGTGATCTGGCAGGAAATGTTTCTATGGACGAAGAATGGAACGTCAACGGTTCTTATATGGCGATTGAAGGTATTACAAGCCCTGACGGAAGATGTCTTGGTAAAATGGCACATTCCGAAAGACGCGGTGATTCCGTTGCAATCAATATCTACGGCGAACAGGATTTGAAGATATTTGAATCCGGCGTGGAATATTTTAAGTAAATTATTCAAAGGGCAAAGAAATTGCAGCCCGATAAAGCTGTAAATAACGAGAAACAAGACCTTGCAGGGTGGGAAAATACTCTGCGAGGTCTTTTTCTTTGGCTGGGTGTCTGACTTTCATGGCAAAAAGTAGACATTGAAAGTAAAAAAGTAGACATTCAAGATAAAAAAGTAGACATTGAAAGTGTGTTTTCGGAAAAAGGTAAAGAATTTTCTTTTTTGTAAGGGAATTGTCACGTTCCTGTGATAAGATAAACATATAAAAACAGGGGAAGGGCAGGTGACGTGCAATGCAGATTCTTCAAAATGTGTTACACAGTCTGACAAAAAGAAAGAAACAGGCGGGAAAGGTAACGGTTACAGCGGCGGTTGCGGCAGTTTTCATAGCGGTTATCGTGGTAAGTGCAAATGGCATTTTAAGTTATCAGAAAGCGGTGACCAAGAAAACATTTGGCGGCTGGTTTATAATGGAAAACAGCAGTGTGGGTACAAAGTCAGAAGAATTAAAAAACCATCCGTATCTGACAAGAAGCGGAACGGCCGTTAATACAGCTGTGTACACGGATTCAGTATTATCATCGACAGATATAAAAATAGGTTATATGGACAGTGAAGCGGTACAGCTTTCATCACTTACACTGATGAAAGGAGAAATGCCGCATAGCAAAGATGAAATTGCAGTGCAGCGGCATACGCTGGAAACGCTCGGATATTCCGAAGAACTCGGACAGACAATCGCCGTTTTCTATTCGGATAAAAATAATAAGACGAGCATTTATGAGAAGCAGATAGAGCTTAGGGAATATAAGCTGACCGGGGTGCTGGAGGATTATGCATCATACTGGGATGGCGGAAGCTATATGCCGGTAATGCTGATTACGCAGGAAGAAGCAGAAAGCTATGAACAGACGGCATCAGTAACTACGTTATATGCGTTAAATGAGAACATTCACACAACGGATTACAGGCAGGTATATCAGGGGATGTATGCAGCATCGACTGCAGATACAAAGCTGATTTATAACAGTAAGGTATATGACAGTCATGGAACAGATTTTGGAAAAATGGCATCATATGCGGGGTGTTTTGCACTGGCTGCGGGAATCTTTGTGACAGCGGCGGTTATATGGACGTATCAGCGGGAACGGCAGGCAGCGTACCGGCAGTTTGACAGAATGGGTGTGTCTTTACTTTACCGGATACGGTATCAGTTTATAGAATTGTGTGTGCTGATGATACCGGCGGCGGTGGCAGGAACAGCAGCGGGGGTTGGTATTGTATGGCTGGTTTTGTGGATTTTATTACAGCGGCAGAACGCACAGGCACAGCTTACATTGACAGCCTTCGGCAGTGTGGCGGCATGGACAGCATGTTTTTGTATAATAACGGTTTTGTGGGGGCTGTTTGCAGCCCAAAAAGCCGGCAGGGAAAAACAAAAAAAGAAGCTGGCTGTGTGGACAATGCGGTACGGACAGCATGTTATAAAAGCGGGATTTACGGGTATTGTTGTGCTTGCGGTGCTTGTTTGCACACAAAAAATGTCGGCGGTACAGAAAGCATACATCCATGAAAAAAGACAGCCGGATTTAATAATTACACCGGACGGTATTATCGATGAAGGAAATTCAGATACAGCAAGTGAAAGCAGCGGCACAACATCTTCCGAGACGGTACTGGACGGGGAGAAGGTAATGATGGATTACAAATATGATACGGGGAAAATGCGTGTAATTCATGGCCTGCCGCAGTCACTGACGGCATATATCGGACAGATGTCCGGAATTGACAAAACAGATACCGCATTGGTGCAGAACTGGATGGTTCTGTATTATAAGACTAAAAATGATACTGAATTTTATAAGCAGTACGTCGAAGAAAACGGTCTGGAAAATTTTTTAAACAAGGGTGTTATGAAGTATGAAATGCCGGCATACAGCGGAACACGTACAATGACACATTTTGTTTTTAGTAAATTTAACGGAACGCGCAGTCTGGATTATTATGTGGCGGCAAACAGGGCAGTTTATGAGGAGCTGGAAGATTATATCGATGAAGAATACAGAGATTATGAAGCCTTTGAACGTGGAGAGCAGGCTGTACTGGTGATTCAGAAAGGGGCTGCCGGGGAATATGTGGACACCTGTAAGGCAGGTGATACACTATCGTCATCTTCGGACTACTTTTATTGGATGAATAATAATCACTCAAGTTATGCTGTATCGGAATTGTATCAGGAATGCGCGGATTATATGCAGAAAATGCGTTTTTCAACAGCAGAGTTTGATGCGGCAGAAGAAATCCTGTCAGATATGGATGACAAGCAGGAAGATGAAATCAGACAGGAAATTCAGGAACTTCCGGAAATGTTACAGGAAAAGATTTTATATAGATACCGTGATAGTAAAAATGTATATCAATCAGAAAATCCGATAACGGTGGCAGCAGTTGTCTATCTGGATGAAGAAAACGAAGCGGCATTTTATGAAAAATTTCCTATATTAAGGGAAATGAATGCACAGGAATACTGGATTATGCCGGAAAGTGTCGTTTATAACCGTTATCAGTTGTCTGCTAAAAGAATGTGTACGGTCATGGAAAAAGAATATGACCCGGAGCAGTATCGGGATTTAAGGGAAAATGTAGTAACGGTATCCTATGGTCTGTCAGCACTGTATCAGGCAGCTGATGAGGTGTTAAGGGCGTATCTGGATTCCTACGGCTATTCGTATGTGAGCCATTTTGAAGAAAACAACGTGTACAGGATACAATATCTCAATCAATTGTTTTTCTATGGTATTACAATCGCCGGGATTCTTTTACTGTATGGATTGATTCTGGTGGTATGGAGTCTGTTTTATCTGCAGGAGCAGAAAAAGAGGATGCGTCTTTTAATGGAACTTGGAATGGAGCGGAGTGCCATTTATACAGATGAAATGCAAAACTGTAGTCTGGCAACGGTGCCGGGGGCCGTCATGGCAGGCATTTTGTTTTATGCAGCAGGGACAGTGCAGGGCGGACCGGCGCTTGGAAGCTTACAGACCGCGGGAATTGCTGCGGCAGTTGCCGGTACAGGATTGTTGCTAACGGCGCTGATTTATGTCAGAATAGGGAAAAGCAGTCAGACAGGAGCAGATAAATGGAACAGGATACAAAAATAAAAATACTTGTCGTAGAAGATGACATTTCATTAAAGGATAGTCTGGTACGGCTGTTACAGAACAGGGATTTTTTGGTACAGGCAGTTGAAAATAAACAGCAGGCGGTGGAGCAGATAAAGAGCGGACAGCAGTATGACATTTATCTGCTGGATGTGTGGCTGCCGGACGGCAATGGGTTTGATATCTGTCATGAAATCCGGAAAATTTCACAGGCGATTGTGATGTTTCTGACTTCATGTGATGACGAGGAAAGTATCACAAAGGGACTGGATATCGGCGGAGATGATTACATTACAAAGCCATTTCGGGCAGCAGAACTGATTTCAAGGATTCATGCCAATCTGCGCAGGCTGGCAGTACCAGTTATGTCGGAAATGTCTGCCCTGCCACAGGTGCAGAACCGGCGCAAGATTCTGGTAAGCGGAGATATCCGGGCGGATTTTAAAAGAGCGGAAATATTTAAGGACGGACAACTGTTAAAGCTGACACCGTTAGAAGCACAGCTGTTAGAAATTTTTTTAAGAAATCCCGAAATTATTATTAAAAGAGGACAGTTCTTAGAAAAGCTGTGGGACGGACACGGCAATTTTGTGGAGGACAACACGCTGACGGTTTCGGTAAGCCGGTTAAAAAATAAACTGGGCGTGTATACAAAGGGAAAACAGCAATATATAGAAACAATCCGGGGATATGGCTACCGGTGGAATTTGAGGTGTGTAATTAGTGAAGAAGAAAGCAGCCGGGAGAGCGGACGGTAAAAATAAAATCGGTAAAAATGAAGTGAGAAAACGTGCAGCAGTGATGAATCTGACATGGCTTACGGTATGGCTTTTAAGCTTTGCGGGGATGGCGGTATTTTACGAATTAAAATGTCAGGCGGTCATTGGTGCTGTTTATCAGAGTAATCCGTCGGCGGGGATTTTAGTGACCCATCATATGTTTATGGCAAAGATAAATCATGAAAATCTCATTTCTGCGGCATCGGCGGTGTATGAAAGCGGTTACACGGAGCAGGGAATTTTCCGCCTGATGTGGTATGCGGGTGGAAAGGGATTTCTGCTTGCAGGTATTGTTATACTGGCTGTTATGGGGCTTTTTTCATGGCGGTATGTAAAAAAGATTGGCGGCAGTGACGTTTATGCACGGCTGGAAAGCTGTGAAATGCAGGTAAAAAAATGCAGTGATGAACTGGAAATGGTACTGGGATATACCAAAAGAAAAGAAGAACATGTACAGAAATTTACGGAAAATATTGCACATCAGATTAAGACACCGCTTGCGGGGTTGAGCCTGTTACTTGACGTTATCCGGGAAGAAATCCCGCAGGAACAGATGATACAAAACGACATTGCACAGTGTTTTTTACATGTGGACAGAATCAAAGAATTTATCCGTCAGTTACTTACGATCAGCCGCATTGAAGCCGGAAAGGTGCGTTTTATAAAAGAGCCGGTCAGCATTTCAGGTCTGTTTGAAAATGTCAGACAGGCAGTACAGACAGACTGTAAACTGACCTTTGACTGTGCGGATAAGGACGCACAGATTTATGCAGACGGACAGTGGATTACGGAAGCATTGATTAATCTTGTGGAAAATGCCTGCCGTGCGGCACGGGCAGCACAACAGATGCAAGAACAGCCGGAGGTAAAAATAGTTGCCGTGGTGCATGCGGATAAGTGTGTTATTAAGGTAGTGGATAACGGAAACGGATTTGCGGACGGCGACACGGCACATTTATTTGACAGGTTTGAAACGCAGGGAGATTACGCATCGTTTCAGACAGGTATCGGCTTGAATCTTTCCAGACTTGTGGTTGAAGCACACAGCGGGACGATACAGGCATATAACAGACAAGACGGGCAGGGCGCGGTTTTCAGGGTGGTACTGCCGCAGTTTGCATTAAAGCAGGGTAAAATCTAGTACCTGCGGAAAAGAGGAAATTATGGGAGAAATTTTACGGGCAGAAAATATTTCAAAGACCTATCAGGCGGGGCGTGTTGTCGTAAAGGCACTAAACCGGTGCAGTTTTACGGTAGAGCGTGGAGAATTTGTGGCGGTTGTCGGAAGAAGCGGTTCAGGAAAGTCTACCTTGCTTCGGATACTGGCGAGTTTTGATAAACCGGATGAAGGAAAGGTTTATGTGGAAGGTGAAGACATTTCGGGGCTGAAGGGGAAAAAGCTGGCACAGTTCCGGCAGGAAAAAATCGGGTTTATTTATCAGGACTACAGTCTTTTTCCGGAATATACGGCATATGAAAATGTACTGCTTCCGCTAAAGATTGCACACCAGGCGGTGGATAAGGAGCAGCTGGAGCGGCTCTTTGAAGAACTGGGAATTACGGACTGCAGGGAGCGGTATCCCGATGAAATGTCCGGCGGACAAAAACAGCGTGTGGCAATTGCAAGGGCGCTGGTTACAAGACCGGCGGTGCTTTTTGCCGATGAACCGACCGGAAATTTAGATGCAGAAAATGCAGAAAGCGTGGCGGCGATTTTATCAAGAGCGTCTATGCGGTACGGACAGACGATTGTCATGGTTACGCATGACAGGCAGATGGCAGATTATGCCGACAGAATACTTTCTATGGAAAATATTGTGGCGTGCATGAAATGATTGCATTTGACGGTATGGGTGTGTATAATGAAAATGTACAGCAATATATAGTAAATAATGGATATGCTATAAATGCATAGGCAATTGTTAAGAATCATTTGTAGATTTTTTTACTTTTGCGGAAGAAAACAAAGATGTAAGGAGGACAAGCGATGAGAGGTCATATGAAAAAATGTATCAGAAAAGCCGCCGCTGCGGTATTAAGTGCAGCACTTCTGGTTACATCGGAAAGTCCCGCATTTGCGCAAAACATACAGCAGACCGCGGTACCGGCAGATGTAATAACAGAGCAAAGCAGGCTGGAAGACGGCATTGCACAGACAGGTTATATTTCGGACAGCTTTTCTGAAAAAAGGCAGGAAGTACAAAAAGAGGATACAGAAGACTGTTAAAATCAGCAGCAGAACAATTACCGGGACAATACCGGACGCAGCAGCTGCCGGCGGTCAGAAATCAGGGAGGTTATGGAACATGCTGGGCATTTTCAACGATTGCATGCATGGAAATCAATCTGATGAAAAAAGGTTACGGGGAAACGGATTTGTCGGAATTGCAACTGATTTATTTTGCAACGCATTCTGTGAAGGATAAGCTGGGCGGACTGACAGGTGATGATTACGTGTATACGGATACAGATATAAATTATCTGATGCGTGGCGGAAATTATGAGATGGCGGTTAATACGCTGTCAGACTGGCTTTCAGCGGCAAGTGAGGAAAGCGCACCGTATGAAACGGCAGCCGATGTACTGGATACAGGACTTTCGGATGAACTTGCTTATGCAGATGTGGCGCATTTACAGAATTATAGAAGCTATAATTTGCAGAATATGGAAGATGTAAAACAGGCTGTGATGGATTATGGTGCAGTCGGAATCAGTTATTATGCATATACATATTCAGGGTTTGCCAGCAATCAGTATTATAATGCAGATACAGCCGGATATTATTGTTATGACGAACAGACAACCAACCATGCAGTCACTGTTGTAGGCTGGGATGATGATTATCCGGCACAGAATTTCCCGACAGCACCGGAGGGAAATGGAGCATGGATAGTCCGTAACAGCTGGGGAAGTGATTTTGGCGAGGACGGATATTTTTATATTTCATATTATGATCAAAGTCTTTCCGGTTCAGCAGTGGCATTTGAAGCAGAACCTGCGGATAATTATGATAATAATTATCAATATGACGGAAGTGCATTTGCAATGATGACAGGAAAGCAGCAGTTTAAGGCGGCAAATGTATTTACTGCAAAAGCCAATGAGAATGGCACAGAGCAGATTGCGGCAGCATCTTTTGAGGTTATGGCAAAACAGATGGATTATACCGTCAGTATTTACACCGGTCTTACAGATGTGGACAATCCTGAAAGCGGCGAGTTAAAAGCACAAAAAAGCGGCTCTTTTTCAAGCGGCGACAAGGATAATCTTTTAAAGACGGTTGCGTTTGACGAACCGGTAACAGTAAATCAGGGAGAGATATTTTCAGTAGTAGCAGCATTTGCCGGTTCGGGCGGTCAGTCAGTTATGCTTTATTATGACTGTGCCAGAACATTAAACGGAATTCAGGCCAATTGTGCTGCACAGCCGCATCAGAGTTATATTTATCTGAATGAATATTATGGCTGGAGCGACTATGGAAATACTAATAATACAAACTTCAGAATTAAGGCATTTACAAATAACGTTGCAGAACCGGACACAGCAGTAACGGCGGTGAAGTTAAATAAGCATGCATTGGAACTGAACTGGCAGCAGAGTGAGCAGCTTACGGCAGAGGTGCTGCCTGAAAATGCTGCCAATAAAAATGTAATTTGGACATCTTCGGACAGTGGTGTGGCAGAAGTGTCACAGGAAGGTGTGGTTACAGCCAAAGGTGCCGGAAGTGCGGTGATTACAGTTGAAACAGAAGACGGAAAAATGCAGGACAGCTGTACGGTTACAGTAAAGAAACCGATTACAGATATAAAGATTACAGGAACAGGAGAACTTAAAGCCGGAGATAAAGCGGCATTATCGGTTGTCATTCTTCCGCAGGATACAACAGATGATACAACTGTTGTGTGGACAAGCTCGGATACCAATATTGCAGCAGTTGATCAAAACGGTCTTGTCATGGCACTTTCAAAAGGAACGGTTACAATTACCGCAAAAGCAGGAACACATACGGCAGAGCATACACTTGTAATAACGCAGGCAGCGCCAAAGCCGACGGAAAGTACAACGGAAGCTACAACAGAAGTGACAAAGCCGACGCAGAAGCCAACGGAAAGTGCGACGGAAGCCACGACAGAAGCGCCAAAGCCGACACCAAAGCCAACGGAAAGTACAACGGAAGCTACGACAGAAGCGCCAAAACCGACACCAAAGCCAACGGAAAGTACGACGGAAGCTACGACAGAAGCGCCAAAGCCGACACCAAAGCCGACGGAAGCCACAACAGAAGCAACAAAACCAACAGAAAGTACGACAGAGGTGACAAAGCCATCTGAACAGCCGACGGAAACGCCAACGCAGAAACCGGACACAGAACCGACAAAGCCTGACACAGAGGAAAAAGTTGTCTATGAAATGCGTCAGGATGCAGAGGGTGTATGGCACTATTATGCAAATGATGTGATTGCTGCAGACTATTGCGGCATGGCGTGCAATGAGTACGGCTGGTGGTACATTCAGAATGGTGATGTTAATTTTACATACACAGGTATGGCGTGTAACGAATACGGCTGGTGGTATTTTAATAACGGGCAGCTGGATCTGACATTTTACGGACTTGCGAATAATGAATATGGAACATGGTTCTATACAAACGGACAGTTAAACTTCGGATTTACGGGAATGCTGATACCGGATGACAGATGGCTCTATGTCCGGAATGGACAGGTGCTGACAGATTATACGGGAATGGCAGTGAATGAATACGGTTGGTGGTATTTTAAAGACGGACAGCTGGATTTTAGTTATACGGGTATGGCATGCAATGAGTATGGCTGGTGGTATTTTAATAACGGGCAGCTGAATCTGACATTTAACGGACTTGCGGATAATGAATATGGAACATGGTTCTATACAAACGGACAGTTAAACTTTGGATTTACGGGAATGCTGATACCGGATGACAGATGGCTCTATGTCCGGAATGGAC
>ERZ773193.1420-NODE-1420-length-30006-cov-53.171881_pt1 | contig 30006 bp, 21 predicted proteins | sample MGYA00511110_ERZ773193 | MGnify/ENA primary metagenome ERZ773193 (study PRJEB29015, sample SAMEA2737784) | human gut metagenome | biome: human gut; feature: human-associated habitat; material: faeces | place: China | collected 2012 ...
GACTCATAAATCTACCCTTAATCGTGTATTGGATGATAGTTGCGGATTTTAGGATTACCACATAGGAAGTTGACTTTTTCTTCATATTTCCCTTGGTAGACGAAACCATTGAAGTCAATAATCCCTCAGATGGCAGTTCTATATCCAGAAGTTCCAGGTTTGCTGTTGCGGCCTTTCTCTCCATGCTATCACAAACATCCCGCAAATCAATGTTTTTCCAAGAATCAGGATTAGCAACAATCTTCTTGGATAGTTTCTCATCTAAGAATCTCTGTAACAGTTTGAATTTGTCCGTGTCATCATCTTCATTCATGATGTCACTAATCTTTCTATATATTTCGTGGTTCTTTTCGACACGGTCTTCCATTTCAGCATCAGAAGGTTTGAATGTACCATCATAGACAGCCTTGTCATTAAAGTAATCTAGGTCATTATAATGTCCCATTAATGTTTGATCAGCCAAAACGCTGAGTGCGCAACCAAAGTCAAAGAGATTACATGTTCCATCTGCAATATACTCGGATATCTTGTTAAGATGTTTATCCAGATATTTACGTTCAAGATCCTTTGAGATGACATCCTCCGCTTTCTCATGAATGTCCCGTATGATATAGCTTGAATGCAGATGACCACCTACTGCCTGTAAATCTTGACATGCAGTAATGATAGATGACAATATGCTGTCAGAAAGAACATAGACAACACCAAAATTCTCGTATTTACCACCTGTTACTCCTACAGAATTTCTGATTGTCGTAAGATAGTCTTCTGTTGAGGTTTTATCATATCCTATGATAATTGACGGAGAATCTATTGAAGGTTTTATTACATGTGTGTCATATGACTCCTCTACAACAGAAGAGTCATTGCCTTGATAGATTCCGGAAATAGTAATTTTATCACATGCATCATTCAATGCCTGAATTAACATATTTCGATGCTTCTCGTTTTCTACAATCATGAAGTATCGACATCCCTTTTGCAATGGGTATTTTTTGAAATAACCAATCAAAAGATCATTTACTATATAATTATAAAATGACTGTAACATATTGTGCTTCACCGGAATCACTCTTCCTGTCTAAAAGGTTTAACTTTAACAAATACTCCTCAATCGCCAAACGGCTACCTCTATTGAAGTAAATACCATAGCGATTGAATAATTTATACAAATCTTCCAACTTTGTCTTTTTACTCTTTGTGAACAGTGCGATAAGGAATGTTAGCATTTCATTATCAAGAACAAGTACAAAATTGCCCCTCCTGCTTTGCAAGAATCTTACGCTTAATAAGTCAATAACCTTTTTCCTCATTCGAGATATATAGCTTGGAGATTGAAGACCTATACATAAGTGTTCAAGAGTAGAAATGAATTCTTCGTATGAGTGTACGTCAATTTCGATTTCTTCAATCGATCCACTTTCACTTGTTCGTCTATTGAAAACCGCTCTCTTCTCTTCTTGGTATCTTGAGAGAAGTTCATTACACAACTCACGATTATCCTCAAAGTCTGTTTCGTTCAACTTTTCGTATATACTGTTGTAGAAACCTACATTACCTCCCAGTACACTATTAAGAATGTCGAGAGCTTGTGATTTTCCGTATAACTTATCAAGTGAAGACTTTGGTATTTGATATGGCCATCCTCTTACAACAGCATCATGATTAACAGAAGCTCGCTCAGAATTCAATATGAAATAAAAGGGTACTGGTATATCTTCTTTTAGCTTGTCTTTTGCAGTAATTCTAACTATTGCCTGCGTTACCGCATAACACGCATAGAAATGGAGAAGCAAGTGAAGATATTTCACCTTTACGGACTCTTCTTGTTCAAGCATCCAATTGAGATCTCCTTCAAACGATTTTTTGATATATGGAAGAACTATATAATTACGTTTTTTTACCTCGTTAGTTGTTCCGCCAAATGGGTTCAATGCTTCCTTAAGTATTTTTGAAAATAAGTTCGACGTATCCGAATGACCAGAATTCTGCAATTTGTCAGAAAGCATAGAATACAAGTAATTAGCCAGCTTCCTTTGGCCATCATTATATTTCTTTCTGTCTTTTGTTGAAAACCGTTCATCATTTGGTACTAATGGAAGATATTTCAGAAATGCGGAATCTGTTATATTCAGATTGCCATTTATAAACAGGATATCACGCATCATACGAACAAATTCTGAAATTTGTTCGTTAGGCATCTGCTTTTGATTAGCCAAATATTCTGTGACAGGTTTTACTGCTGACTTCTCAAAATTCTCAATAGGCATTGCCCCATCATTATCCCACAGACGGAAAAATTCGCCTGTTGTACCATGCAAACCACACTTTTTGTCGTACGCCGAAGCAGGAGTGGAATTAAAGGGAAGCAATTTTATTCCTTCCTGCCAATTATCTATGAACTTACCACTTTGGTGATAATGCTCGTTATATGCTTCTATATTGATCTTCATTGCAGCTGAATATTTCCAAATGATGACTCACTCAACTCTAACACGCCTGAATCAGACCTTACAACGGTTATTTCCTGTTCACAGTTACACTTTTCTACAAGGCTTCGCACAAATTTACCGAATGTCAGGTCTTTTTCGTTCTCATAGGATAACGCCAGTTTTCCTCTATTCAATTCGTTAAGATATGAATAAAGTTGGAAATCCATTCTCAACGACACTGGCTCATCTGGGAAATTCCATGACATGTCAAATCTCATAAGGAACTCATTCTTATAGGTATCAGAATGATATGATTTTACTGGCTCTGGTTTCAGTTGTAAACTGCCAAATAATCTATAGCGACCACCTTGTATATTCAGTGGAACCATATTACTTTTCTCGTAATAAGAGCCATAATGACGAGGTATTGCTTTTGCCACAACATCATAAATCTCTTGCATTTTGTGAACATCATTGTTGAAGATACCTTTGAGTAACGCAAGATATGATTTGTACACTTCACTCTCTGTATGGTAAGAAAGAAGATGCTTTAATCTAAAAACAAATTTTGTTGTCCTTTCAATATCTCGTCCATTGTTGGCATAAAACTCATTTGTACGATTTCTTAATTCATTAGGAAGCTCAGAAATTTGTTGTTCTGTCAGGTATGAAGACGGAATTGAATAAGATGTGAACAACACCGATAGTTGTTTGTCATGCTCCGTACTACTTTGCTTTAAAGGATCGAGCTTGCTAATTGTCTTTTGAATCATATTCTCACTACCACAGTAGAGAAGGGACGGGAGCAATGCCTCAAAGAATTCTTTCTTCTCTTTGTGCCCATCGATATACTCATCATAATGAGGATAGACGATTATCGAATAAAGAAAGTCCAGAAACTCTCTCGGTGTTATGATAAGTTTGTATCTTACTATAGCTTCAATTATAGTCTTAACAATTGTATTTTGCACTTCAGTAATACGAAGCAACTCATAATTCAATATTATAGGATCTTTAGGGTTAACTCCACTTGCTATATCCGCAGTATATGCTGCATAAAAAGGATTGTCGATTGTTTCACAAACGACCTTCTTAATAATATTTGTCAAGAAGTCAGATGCAACAGGAATTTCAGAAGGGCTATCAGCAAAAAATTCAAATGCTTGTTCATCAGTAAACATAATGACCTTAACTCTTTCAGTATTTATTGGTGGAGTAGTGTCGTCATCATCAAAGATAGGCAAAGTTGAATTAACAATCTCTTTATAATCCTTCTTAAAAACCTCATCGTCTATGAGAGCATTAAGTTTGCCGAGATTTATGGCAAGAACAAGCTTTTGGGTGGTTGTATATAGATTCTCGTCCTTGAATTCAACAAGAGCTTCTTTCAGTGTGTCTATAGCTGTTTTCTTTGGAGAACTACTTGCGGTGGCATCATTATAGAAGCTACCATCTCCCCAATCAGACTTCTTTTTTATACAACTAATAAGGTGAGATTTTCCATCACCCGCGCTTCCAACTAAGAGGACAATGCCGCCTCCTGCATTGTCTATTTCATCCATTTTCTCCTTTAATTTGGATTCTATCGGACGTTCAACGTGCATATACTCATCCCAATTGGTAAATGTTTTACCATTTTGAACAGAATCAACAGAATGCTGACTCAGATGAAGAAATGCTTCCTTTAATTGTGATGCTCCCATATTTTTTACTTTTTATTCCCAAAGTTTGGGATTTACAAGGTTCTCCATTTTATAGTTGAACATTTCAAGAAGTTCTTCTCTATGTTCAGGGAATTTATCCAATGTTCTCATTACTGATTGTAAAGGAAGGCACATTTTAACATGGTCTTTACCTTCACCATAATATCCATTGTTTAAATCTTCTTCAAACTCTTCAAACGTCTTTAGATGTGGCCGATTCGTAATGCCTTTTGAATGTTCTTCCCAATAAGATTGATTTCTGTATGCAAATTCCCAGAAGGACATTTTTTTGTAAAATTGCTGCTGATTGCACCATCTAGCAATTTGTATATAGAGGTTAGAGATTTCATACTTGTGATAATCTTCGTGACGCATAACATAGCCAACACAACCGTAGGACATCAGGACTTTGATTCGTTGGAATAACTCCCAAATATCCTTGTAGAACTTATCATGGCTGTGTTCTGTAAGTTTAAAGCCGCAAAAAAGATAGAATTTGGTTCCTTTCTTTGGATTATAGCGTTTCCAAATCTTCAATGCTCGCTCTATAAGTTCTCTATCTTTCCAGTTATCAAAGGCAAAGATGAAATCTCCATGATATTTGGCTTGTGAAAGCATTTTAGCCATTAACTCACCATCTGGGCTTTGTGCAAGCATTCGTTCGTCAAGTCCTTGACGGAACTGGAATGGTCGTTTCGTGTCAATCAACTCTTGGAGTAATGGTTCCCAAATGGTTCTGTCTGCAGCAAGGATATTATCGTCCCATAAATATATATATGGACGAACTAAATGTCCTTTTTCGTCACGCTCATTGTCAAGAAACCACTCAAGCTGTGAGTATCGGCAAACTTGGTCCTCCAGCTTGTTGATACAGAACGGACAATGACGGATACAGCCACGAGTAAGGAAACCGATGGAATATTTCTGGTAATCCTTATATTTGTCCCTCTTGAATCCCGCTTTTACTTGCTTCTCTACAAATGCGTCATACAAATGGTAATAAGGCATTTGGCGAGCCATGTCTATGCCTCTTTCCTTATGACCACCACGATGGTTGACGAACGTGTTCAAGTATGCGTCATGATCAAGGCGAAAGAAGTCTTCTTCTCTTTTCTTACGATACTCTTTTATGCTGGTTTCGTTTGCATAGAATCCGGTACCACCTATGTGAAACTTTGCTTCTTCTGGAGTGCCGACAGCTTTTGTGTAAAACTCAGGCAGATTAGTAAACGTAAATACCCTAGACATGAATACATGTTCGTATCTTTCCAGATTAGCCTTAGGGTCAAGAATGAGTTCGAAGAGGATATGATTATCAAGCAAGAATCCTGCAATCTTCATAAGTACAAGATTAGGGTGACGCGAACCATTATCAAGCAGATCCGCATCACACAAGCCTATACATTTATATACTGGGGGAACTCTGAGAGCTTTCATCTGTTATGCCGCAATTAGGTTATCCAAAGTCGCCTTTTGGGGAATGCATGTCAGCACTCCAATACCATAGAGGAGAAACAACCCATTATCGTCAGTAGACCAATCTGTCAACTCAGGACAGCCGTCTTTTGCAAATGAATTATGCTTATTATATATCTTTACAAGATTGACTCTATTGAAATAATCTAAGAGAGCATTCTTATTTTTCTGTGAAGTCTCATTAGAAATCTCAATAAGTTCACCACTTAATGGATAAACAACCTCGTTGTTGTTAATATAGTATTGTAATTTCTCTTTTATGTCAGTTATAAATTTCATACTTTTTATTCTTTAATTTTGTTTTGTTGACCTTTTTTAAAAAGTGGGCTCAATTTTTTTTCTACCTCTTCTTCCAGGTCTTAGCCTTCTCCGTTAGACAGTACATCTGTTTTGGATGATTTGGTCGTTCAGGATATTTCCGTTCAATACTGCCATCTGTTAGTGCCGGGGCGATATAACTATCTTGCATTGTTTTACGTCTGACAATTCCACATAGTTTCATCATCTCTGGAACATCAACATAATCATCGTTCATAACAGCCACTAACTTTTCTACTTGGGCGGTACTTGGGCGGTACTTGGGCGGTACTTGAGCAGTACTTAGGCGGTCAAACTCCTTTTCCGTTGTCCACTCCGCTATCAATGTTGCCTTCAGAATGAATGCATCTATGTAGAATGATGGGATGGCGCAACCTTTTGTTTCCAGTTCTTTGCAGATACGGTCAATTCCCTCGCCAAATTCCTTGACATACTTGTATGCCTTGAGGTACTGGGCTATCTTGGGATTGCGAGAGAAATGAGTGTGGCGAATGTTGTCTGGTCGCACCAATCCTGGTAAATCTCCTGGAGTCTCGAAGACTATGCGGTCATCGAACATCTTAATTTGTATCTCCGTTCCCTTGATGTTATATGCCCTGTGGCAGCAACTATTAACCACCATCTCTTGTATAGCGTATTTTGAATAGTTGCGACGAGTGATAAACCGTCCATCTTCACCAAGAAAAGAGTGCTCACGAACCTGTGTTTCCAGATAGTCAATAGTACTGCGTACCTGCTGAAGGATGGCTCCCTCGAATGTTACGTCCTTGACAACATTCATTTCTGTTCCTACCTTTTCCTCAGTACCCTCATAGCGGATGAAGCGAGTACGAGCACGAGGAAAGAAGCGTTGTGGATTCTTTCCAAAAAGAAGAATGCAGGCAGTACTTACTTTCCGCTGTCCGTCTTTCTCGGTGATAAAGTCATTGTTCTCTCTCAGATACTCCATAGCAGACTTACCATAGCCTATGATATTCATATAGTCGTGCACAAGATTCATATCAATATCATCGATAGTGGCGCCGTAAACGTCTTTGTCCTCGTAGTAGCGCTCGCCCTTGTCGTAGAGAAGTTGCATGCGCTCGTCAAAGTTGAGTTTCTTGCTTTTGTCGCCTACACGCATGAAACATTCGTCAGCTTGGTTGGTATGAAGTTGAACGCTTGCAGGAATGTATATAAGCAGAATGCGATTCTCTTTACCTTCATAATCAATGCATGGCAGATATTCACACCTTACTCTTACAGACGGATTGCAGAAGTCGAAAGGAACTCGAAGCAACTCATTCAGGCGCTCTTCGCTTCCATCAACTCCTTCTATTCTGCGAGTTTTATCAGAAACACCAATGGCAAGTACACCACCATCGGCATTAGCCATAGCCACAATGGGTATCGCTAATGCTTTTGGGTCTATCTGTATGCTCTTGCAATCAAACGTCTGACATTCTTTGCGAGCCAGTATTTCTTCTATAGTCATATTCTATTGATTTTTCGTCTTACAGTATATTTCTTTTTCTGCTTCCTCAGGAGGTGGAATCTTTGACAGGGCTTCAATGCGAACGTGGTCGTTCATATCCACATTGAGCTGTTTGGCTAACCAGCAGTTGGCCTTTTTGATTTTATCAATGCAGATGTTGGCACATAAGCCGTAGCCACCAAACAAGCGTCGAACAAATCAACTATTACGCGTTGCTGCCCTGCAATCCTTGCCACTCTGCCATGAATATTTTTAAAATCGCCCTCAGTTATAACTACATGATCATCCAGTTTGAATTGGATGTTGTTGGATGTTATAGGAATAATGTGAGGATTCTTGATGGAGGTGAGGCGGATGAAGTTATTCATCGCTTCATCTCGGATTGTAAGCGGTGGATTGCGGTCGGGATAGTCTTGCCGATGGATGGTGTGGTTGTAATAATAGCTAAGCAATGCTCTGCCTTCATTTGACACAACCTTGTTGTCTTGAAGCAAGGCTTCTATCTGTTCAGCTGTAGCATGAACAAAGAGAAATGACGGAAGAAGTGGTTCTGTAACGATTCGCTTTTTGCCTTGTTTCCTTACCTCTTTGTATCTCAAAGGAGTATAATATTCGAGTCCTTTAGCTTCAATAAAAGCTTTTGCCTTGATGATACGCCCATATGAAACGCGCAGAACAAACCATTGCTTGTTTCGTAAAGGCACGTTCTCTACCGACACCCCATTCTTGATGTCATCAGAAATGGAGGGCGTGAAGGAGGTAAGTCCAGCACTCGGACACGATGGGCCTGTGTCGGTAGGCTGCCCATTATACAATGAAGCGTCAGCCATTAAAGGCTGTTTGGTGTTATCTTCCAATGTTATTGCTCAGAGGTTAGATTTATACCAATAGACTTTTTCTTGATAGAATTGTCTGTAATTGACTGCAAAGATAAAGAATTTTGTTCTAGCGAAAGAATATATTTTTAGAAATCTTTATTTTCGATGATACATTTCTGTAATTTGAGCAGAATTGTTGCATTTTGCACTACAAATTAGCTCTTATTGGCATTATCAGGATATTCCTTGTAGCTTCTTTCTTGGTGGTGTTCCTAATCCTATTGTGAGCGAAAGAAAAAAGTTTGCTAAATTTTTCTTTTATCTTCGGAATATTATTATGTTAATAAAGAAAGAGCGTGATTGCCTCAATTGGCGACCACGCTCTTTTCATATAATCAATCGATTGATTCAATCGAAATCTCGGAATAATTCCTGTTTTTAATACCTATTTCGACGGAATTATTCCTTTTTCTTACTTCTTCATCATTTCCTCTACGGCTCTGATGAGCTGGGTATCATGTCCGGTGATGTAATCCTCTGGAGAATTATACACCTCGACGTCTGGATAGAGGGTGGTGTTCTCGCCGAAGGTACCACGCATATCGCGGCAACCTACCTGTGGAATACCGAATACCAGGCTGCGGTCCATCAAGGTCTCCCACCATACGGCGGTCATTGTACCTGCTACCGGTGTACCAATCAGCTTACCAATGCCCAACTCCTTATATACCCATGGGAAACCATGACCGTTACTGTAGTCGTCCTCGCAGATCAGAACGCAGGATGGTTTGGTCCACTTGTTGAATGGATCCTTGCCCACAACCTTTCCATGAGGCACAAACTCCTGATACTGCTTTCCGCTGAGCAGAGTGCAGAGGTCGTCGTGCAACCAGCCACCACCATTGTGGCGCTCATCCACGATTACGGCATCCTTGTTGCGGTTCTTGTCGCTCAAGAGTTCGCTATATACGGTGCGGAAGCTCTCGCTGTTCATTGCCTTGACGTGAACGTATGCGATTCTGCCCTTTGAAACGCTATCCACGATGGCACGGTTTCTATCCACCCAGCGCTTGTAGAGAAGTTCCTGCTGATAACCCTGCGAAATCGCCTTGATGGTCAGGTCGAAAGTCTTGCCCTTGGTGTTCTTGATGGTGAGGCGCACGTTCTTGCCGGCCTTTCCATCGAGCAATGCGTTGTAATCCTTACCCGCCTTGATAGCCTCGCCATCAATCTTCTCGATGATGCAGCCGGCAGTAACTTCGTTCTTCTTCACTGCGAAAGGACCACGCTTGATGATTTCCTGAATCTTCAAGCCATCACCCTCGTAGTTAGGATCGAAGAAAGCACCGAGAGCTGCGGTAGAAAGAGAAGCGCCACTGGCATAATAGCGGCAACCGGTATGGCTGGCATTCAGCTCACCCAGCATCTCGCTCAACATCTCAGCGAAGTCGAAGTTATTATTAATATAAGGTAAGAACTTCTCATATACCTTGCGATAGTACTCCCAGTCCACACCCTGCATCTTTGGATCGTAGAACTTGTCAGCCACCTGGCGCCATACATGGTCGAAGAGATACTGGCGCTCCTCGGCAGGCTTGTAGTTGAATGGAGCCTCAAAGTCGATGTTGGTAGTAGCCTTGCTGCCCAGGTCAATCTTCTTGATGCTGCTGCCATTGCAGAGGAAGAGGTTCTTGATATCCTTGTCGGCAACGAAGCCACCGCCACCGATACCCTTCATCATCAGGGTAGTGCTGCCTTCCTTCAAGTCGTGGCACCAGAGGTCGTAGCCACCTTCAAAGGCAGCCTGGTAATAAACCTTCTCTCCCTTGCTGTCGATGATGGCATCACCCATATTGGATGAGTTGACGGTAAGACGGACCACACGGTCACGGCAGTTCTCGAAGTCGAGTTCGAGAGGTTTTACCTTATCTACCTCAATCTTTCCGGTCTTCTCCTCTTTCTTCTTCTTGTTTTCCTTCTTCTTCTCCTCCTTCTCGTCAGCCTTCTTCTCCTTCTCGTCCTTGTTGGCCTCGGCTAATTCGAGTTCCTCCTTAGACATGCGGAAGCGGTCGTAGGCTTCGAGGTCGAGGAACATGAGATAGGCATCATATTCAGCACCCCATGAACCGTGACTGCGATAACCGGCACGGTCGCTCTCGAAGAGAATAGCCTTTCCTCCGAGTACCCACTTACCGTTGCTGTCGCTGTACCCGCTGTCGGTAATATTGTGCACTTCCTTTCCATCAGCCTTTACTACGGCGATATCTGTATTGTTCCAGCCTCCGTTACCGATGTAGCTGCACATGAGCCACTTGCTGTCTGGGCTCCACTCAAACCAGATGTCGCCATCAGAGTAAGAATAGTTGTACTTGCCATCGAGCACGGTGCGCACTTCCTTCGACTTCAGGTTGATGATGCGGAGGGTAGCACGATCCTCATAGAAAGCCACCTCCTTGCCGTCAGGACTGTAGGCAGGATACTGAGAAGTAATATTGGTCTTGGTAAGCTGCTCCTCTTCTATCTCAGAGCAGTAAGTAAAGTTCTTCTCTTTCTCGTTCTTGATCTTAGCCTGGAAAATCTGCCATACACCATTGCGCTCAGAAGCATAGACCAGACTTCTGCCATCAGGAGCAAAGCTCAGGTTGCGCTCCTGCTGAGGAGTATCGGTGATTCGCTTGGTAGTCTTGTATTCTGTAGAGGTAATATATACATCGCCGTGCATCACGAAAGCCACCTCCTTGGCATCTGGAGAAAGCGCAATCTCGGTAGCACCCCAGGACTGAACCTTGCGGATGAGGCTTGGTTCATCGTTATCTGTTGTGATGGAGATGTTGACCTTCTGCGGCTGTCCACCTTCCTTTACGGTATAGATTTCGCCATCGAAACCATAGCAGAGCAAACCATTATCGGAAGAGGTGAGGAATCGTATAGGATTCTTCTGCTGCTGCGTAATCTGTGTATCCTTTCCGCTTGCGATGTTGCGGCGGTATATGTTGAAGGAACCGTCCTGCTCGCTGAGATAGTAGAAGCTCTGGTTGTCGGCAGCCCATACCGGGTTGCGGTCCTCGCCCTTGAAGGTAGTAAGCTTCTGATATTTTCCATTGTCGAGCATCCAGATATCTCGGGTGATAGGAGAGGTATGGTGCTTGCGCCATGCATCCTCGTAACCCTTCTTGTCGTGATAGAGCACCTGACCGTTCTTGTTGATGCTGATGTTCTCCATCGGAAGAACGGAATACAACTTAGGACGACCGCCCTCTGTGCTTACCTCGTAAACCTGCGAAAACTCGTTAGATGCAAAGAGGTTGCTCTGGGCTGTAGGCATGATGTTGGCAGAGAAGAGTACATGGTCGTTGTCCTTGAAGGCGATAGGAGTCTCCTTGCCGCTGTTGGTGGTGAGTCGGGTTGGCGCACCACCCTTGGTAGAGATGACGTAAACATCCAGGCTGCCTTCGCGGTTGGAAGTGAAGGCAATCTTCTTGCCGTCAGGGCTCCAGATAGGCTGAGAGTCATAAGCTGCGTTGGTTGTCAACTGGCGTGCCTCGCCACCATTGGCAGGAACGCAATAGAGATCGCCCTTATAGGCAAAAGCGATGGTAGAGCCATCAGGTGAGATGGCAGGGTAGCGCATCCACAATGGACCTTGCTGGGCCTGGGATGCCAGAGATGCTGCCAGAAGAGCAGCGCTAAGAATCAGTTTCTTCATTATTATAAAGTTTCTGTTTGATTTATGTTGCAAAGTTACAGTTTTTATACGAAACTACCAAACTTAATTCCGCAAAACCGTGAAATAGCTACTCATTTATTAGGAGATTGTAAGCAGAACCTTTCACTCTGATACCTACTTGTAAGTATAAAAAATGTGAAAATCACAATTTCTCGGTATTGTGTAATTTCTCAATAACCCTTACCTTTGCAGCCCGAAAAAAGGAATAGATATGAAAAAAAGAATAGGAAAAATCAAAAAGATTAAAAAGAAACACATCTTCCTGGCCTTGTTGGTCGTGATTGTTCTGGGAGGTCTGGCGAAGGCTTACTCTGCCTGGGTGGGTACTACCCGCATCGCTTTCCTCAACTATCAGGCTATTGCGCTGGGACAGATTTCGCATGCCAACGATAATGCGATGATCAAACTGAGTGAAATCACAACCGATGATTTCGATCATCTGGATGATTACGATATGATTATCGTGAATGGTATGGGCCTCCGAATCGATGAGAACCAGCGCAAGCAGTTGGAAGAGGCTTCCTACAAGGTGCCGACCCTGACTCATGCTGCTACCAACCCTGCCAACAATATCGTATCGGTAGATAATTTCGATGCCGATTATCTGATGCAGTACATCGAGAACGGCAGCAAGAAGAATTATCACAGTATGCTCGCTTACATCCGTAAGTTTATCGACGGAAAGAAGTTCATGGCTCCAGAACCGGAACGTGTGGATGAGCGACCAGACTATCTCCTGACTCATTTCGACCCGAAAGATGAGAAGGGTGATGAGCTGGGCTTCAACAGCATCCGCGAATATAATGCCTTCCTGGCAAAGAACGGTTTATATAAAGAAGGTGCTCCTACCATCTTGCTTACCGGTTTTATGGGTGCGGCTCCTGATATGGAAAAAGCTTTCGAAAAGAAGGGATTCATGGTGTATCGCATCAATAAGCTTCAGAGCTTTATCGCCGGTCATCATGCCGACAGTATCCAGGCGAATGCCGTTGTGAATATGGCGCATGGCAGACTTGGCGATTACTTCGTTGAGTTCCTGAAGCTGAAGAATATTCCATTGTTCTCACCTCTTAATATCAACCGCTTGACTACCGAGTGGGAGAACGACAAGCAGGGAATGAATGGCGGTTTCATGTCGCAGAGCATCGTGACTCCGGAGATTGATGGTGCCATCCGTCCATACGTGGTTTTCGGACAGCGCATCAACAAGGAGGGCTTGCAGGAGGTTTACGGCATCCCTGACAGAATGGAGAGTTTCGTGGAGAGCGTGCAGGGCTATGTGAATCTGAAGAACAAGAAGAACAGCAGCAAGCGCATCGCCATCTTCTACTTCAAGGGGCCGGGTCAGAATGCACTTACCGCTTCGGGAATGGAAGTGGTTCCATCGCTCTACAATCTCCTGGTTCGCTTGAAGAATGAGGGATATAATGTAGGCAAGTTGCCTGCCAATCCTCAGGAACTGGCAAAGATGATCCAGGCTCAGGGTGCCGTCTTCGGAACCTATGCCGAGGGTGCTTATACCCAGTTCCTGAAGTCTGGACATCCAGCCCTGGTTACCGCCCAGCAGTTTGCCGGATGGACCCAAAAGGCTTTGTCTAAGAAGATGATCAAGGAGATGAACCAGCTCTATGGTTCCTTCCCAGGCAAATATATGGCTACCGATGACGGTAAGCTGGCGGTGGCAAGACTGCAGTTCGGTAATGTGGCTCTGCTTCCACAGGTGATGGCAGGTGTGGGAGGCGACTCCTTCAAGATTGTGCATGGCACCGACCAGGCACCACCTTACACCTATGTTGCCTCTTATCTCTGGGCTCGTTATGGTTTCAGTGCCGATGCACTTATCCATTTCGGAACCCACGGTTCGCTGGAATATACCCCGAGAAAGCAGGTGGCACTCGGCAGCAACGACTGGAGTGACCGATTGATTGGTGTGGTTCCACATCTTTATATATATACCATCGGCAATGTGGGCGAGGCAATGATTGCCAAGCGCCGCACCTATGCCCAGACCCAGAGCTATCTCACTCCTCCTTTCAAGGAGAGCGAGTTGCGCCAGACCTATAAGCAGTTGAGTGATGCCATCCAGTCTTACGAAAAGAAGGCATCTGCCGAACAGTCGCTCAAGGTGAAGGCGCTGACCGTGAAGATGGGAATCGCTCGTGAACTGGGGCTCGATGCCAAGCAGATGAACAAGCCTTATTCTGCAGATGAAATTGCGAGAGTAGAGAACTATGCAGAAGAGTTGGCAAACGAGAAGATTACCGGCAAGCTCTATACTCTCGGTGTGCCATACGATAATGATGATGTCCGCACCAGTGTCTATGCGATGGCTACAGATCCTATTGCCTACGGAATGCTGGCTGTGGATAAGCTGAAAGGTCGTGCCCAGGAGGGTGTGGAGAAGCACAAGCAGCTTTTCGACCGTCTCTATCTGAGCAAGGCACGCAATACCGTGACCCAGCTTCTGGGTTCAGCCTCGGTTTCTGATGAATACATCTGCCGTTATGTAGGAATCACTCCTGCCGAACTCCAGATGGCGCGTAAGGTTGAGGCGATGCAGGCAGCTCCGGATCCTATCCAGATGATGATGCAGATGGCAGACCAGATGGGTGGAGCGAAAGAGGCGAAGCCGAAGAGGGTGGACCACCGTACGGTAAGCGAGCTCCGTGCTGCCAAGGTTTCTCATAAGAAGAAGATTCCGCAGATGAGTCGTGAGGCTTTTGAGAAGATGGAACAGACCGGTCGCTTCCCTGACAAGATGATGGAAGCCATCAAGAAGGGACAGAAATGGTATCAGGAGGATTTGAAGAAGGTGAAGATGGCGAAAGCCGGCAAGGGCAAAGCATCTCAGAAATCTTCTAAAGATAAGGGTATGATGATGTCGAAAGCACCTAAATATACCCGTCAGCAGATTCATCTGGCTCAGGCGATTACTACCGTAGAGCATGCCTTGCAGAATGTGGGCAAGTATTCGGAGGCGCTCCGTCAGAGTCCGCTCAACGAGATGTCTTCTCTGATGAATGCCCTGAATGGCGGCTTTACCGCTCCATCTCCTGGTGGTGATCTGATTGTGAATCCTAACACCCTGCCTACCGGTAGAAACCTCTTCTCCATCAATGTGGAGAATATACCTTCGGAGGATGCCTGGGAGAAGGCGAAGGAACTTTGCGACAATACCATCAAGATGTATTGTGAGCGACATAAGGGTGAATATCCTCGTAAGGTGAGCTACACGCTCTGGAGTAGCGAGTTTATCGAAACAGAGGGCGCTACCATCGCTCAGATTCTCTATATGCTCGGTGTAGAACCGGTAAGAGATGCCTTCGGTCGTGTTACCGATCTGCGTCTTATCCCATCCAAGCAGTTGGGTCGTCCCCGCATCGATGTCGTGGTTCAGACTTCCGGTCAGCTCCGCGACCTGGCTGCATCCCGTCTCTTCCTCATCAACAGGGCGATAGAGATGGCGGCAAATGCCAAGGGTGATAAGTACGACAACCTGGTGAAAGCCGGTGTTACCGAATCTGAAAGAGTGCTCGTAGAGAAAGGTATGTCGCCAAAGGAGGCACGCGAGGTAAGTATGTATCGTGTCTTTGGAGGCGTAAACGGCAACTATGGCACCGGTATCCAGGAGATGGTAACCGCAGGCGACCGCTGGGATAAGGAGAGTCAGATTGCCGAGGTCTATATGAACAATATGGGTGCCTACTATGGTGATGAGAAGAACTGGGAAACCGTTCGTAAGGCTGCTTTCGAGGCAGCGCTGACCCGTACTGATGTGGTAGTTCAGCCACGACAGAGCAACACTTGGGGCGCCTTGAGTCTCGACCACGTATATGAGTTTATGGGAGGTATGAACCTCGCAGTGCGCAACGTAACCGGTAAGGATCCGGATGCTTATCTCGCCGACTATCGCAACCATAGCAATATGAGAATGCAGGAGGTGAAGGAGGCTATCGGCATCGAGGGCAGAACCACCATCTTCAATCCTGCCTATATCAAGGAGAAGATGAAGGGTGGAGCCAGCAGTGCCAGCACATTCGCCGAAATCGTAACCAATACCTACGGCTGGAATGTGATGAAGCCAAAGGCAATCGACAAGGAGATGTGGGACGAGATCTATAATGTATATGTCAAGGACAAGTACAATCTCGGTACCAAGGAGTTCTTCGACAAGCAGAATCCGGCAGCGCTGATGGAGATGACCGCCGTGATGATGGAGAGTGCCCGCAAGGGAATGTGGAAGGCTACTCCCCAGCAGCTCAAGGACATTGCCAAGCTTCATACCGAGACCGTGAACAAGTATAAGCCTTCATGCTCCGGTTTCGTCTGCGACAATGCCAAGCTCCGCAACTATATCGCCAGCAAGACCGATGCTGCTTCTGTCAAGGAATATCAGCAGAATGTAGAGCAGATTCGTGATGCTGAGGCTGCGAAGAACAGCAGCGACAAGGGTATGGTGATGAAGAAGGAGACGCTGAATGAGGATGCTCAGAAGACCACCACTGTGGTGAGCGGCATCGTAGTAGGTGTCATCGTCATCGTAGCATTCGTGATGTTGGCTATCCTCATTCGCCGCAGACGGAGTCAGAGTGAAGAGTGAAGAACGAAGAGTGAAGAATTCAATAGTATTTATAAATAAAAATAGGTGAAGAATTATGAGTGATGAAGAATAACAATATAGCCAAAAGGACTATATGATTTTTCACTCTTCACTCTTCGTTCTTCACTTTCAAAAATGGAGACATTAGTTTTAGTAATGATGATATTGGTTTGCTTCAGTTTTGTGCTGAAGCAGACCTTCCACGGAGTGAAGGAGATTATGATCATCTCGGTGCTCGTAGCTTTCTTCGTGGGAATGACCTGGCCATTCGCCATCGAGCAGTCGAAGACGCAGATTGCGGCTTGGATAGCCGACCAGAAGCTGATGCTCGATATGGCGGTGCTGCAGAGTATCGACGTGGCACTCACGATGCTTTTCTGTGTGCACCACGTAGATCTGAAGACTTCGGAATATGTGAGCCGCCGCAAATGGGTGTTCTTCATCTTCCTGAAGTACTTCCCGGGGTTGCTGGTTTTCCCTGTGCTGTTCAGCGTTCTGGTGATGACCATCTTCCAGTTTCCCGGCGTATCGTTCCAGGTAGTAGCATGGGTGCTTGCGGTAGTGCTGCTGGTCTTGACTCCGGTATTCACCTATGGTTTGAGATGGCTCTTGCCGGAGCGACCAATCCGCTTGGAACTGCTTTTCCTGGTAGAGGTGCTGCTCGGATTGATGGGCATCATCGGTACGGTGAATGGCAGGACAGCCGTGGCAGGATTCAACAGTTTCGATGCCCTCTCGCTTCTGGGTGTCATCGCCATCGTCATCGTGGGAATGGCAATCGGATGGGCAATTTACAATTATCAAATTAAAAAATATAGAGTATAATGAATTACATATCAGACGTATTGTTTTGGATTTCCACAGGCATGCTGGTTCCTGTGATTATTTTGTTGATTTTCTTCTTCCTCAGAGCCTTGCTGCTCCTCGGAGGTTTCTTCGGACAGTATCTTGTAAAACGCAAGTCGGGTGCGGAGATTCGTGAACAGATGAACAACCTGACGCTCGATAACATCGATACCCTGGGCGATCGCTTGCCAAAGAACAAGCAGGCTGTCATCGTTTCCTATATGAAGAAACTCGTGGACAACCGTCAGAGCAAGGCGCAGGTGAACCGCATCCTCGACCAGTATGCCCAGTTTGTAGAGAAGGATCTTTCTCTTCCTTCTACTCTTCTGAAGATGGGTCCGATGCTCGGTTTGATGGGTACCTTGATTCCGATGGGTCCAGCCCTGGTAGGTCTTTCTACCGGCGATATTGCTTCGATGGCTTACAATATGCAGGTGGCTTTCGCTACCACCGTAGTGGGATTGTTTTCTGCAGCCATCGGTTTTGTAACCAAGCAGACCAAGAACCGCTGGTACACTGAGGATATGAGCAACCTCGAATTTATGGCAGACCTTTTGGAGGAAAAGCAAAAAGGCTTTTAAAGGTAAACAAGTAAAAAGGTAAAAAGGTAAAAAAGGCTTTTAAAGGTAAAAAACTAAAGACATATAATTTATGAGACAGAGACGCAGAAATAGGCTTGCACATGATGGCGAGGATGATGATCCGATGAGCGTAGTGAGCAACCTCTTCGATGTGGCGATGGTGTTTGCCCTTGCCCTGATGGTAGCCCTCGTTTCGCGCTATAATATGACGGAAATGTTCAGCAAGGATAACTTCACGATGGTGAAGAACCCTGGCAAGGAGAATATGGAAATCATTACCAAGGATGGACAGAAGATCAATCGCTATACTCCTTCTGAAGACCAGAGCCAGAAATCTGGCAACAAAGGAAAGAAGGTGGGCATCGCTTACCAGCTGGAGAATGGCGAAATCATCTATGTTCCGGAAGATAAATAATTGAATTTCCGTATATCAGGAAGTTAAAGGAGTTAAGGCGTATGTCTTGCTGCTTAAAAACTACGCCAAAAAGACTATTGTCTTAACTCCTCAGCGACCGTAGGGAGCGATAACTCCTTTAACTTCTGAACTTGAATAAATAATATTGTAACTAAAAGAAAAATAAGAAAATGAAAAAGTTTAAGACAATGATGGCCATGATGTTGGCTTTGGTTTCTATGTGTGTAGCATTCAACTCTTGCAGCAGTGATGATGATAATGATACTGTGGCAGCTGCCAAGGAGATTGCCGGTTCATACACCAGCTCTCTGGATATGACCGTAATGGGCGAGGCTTCTACATACGATAATGTTACTTTGAAGATTGAGGCTATTGATGATGCTACCGTCAAGGTTACATTGCCTGCTTGCGGCGAGGGCATGATGGCTCTTCCTGCTCTAGAGGTTCCTGCAGTAAAGGTTTCTGGTTCAAATGGTGCTTATGCATTCGCTCAGGAAAACTATGCTGGTACTGTTACCGTGAATGGTGCTGAGAAGAACTATACTGTAACCTTGCAGGGTACTTTGAAGGACAAAACGCTGACTGTCAACTACTCAATACAGTATGGCAAGATGCCTATGCCGATGATTGCTAAGTTTGTTTGTACAAAATAAAGGGATTGTTTCAGGATAAACTTTGATATAATTCGATGAAACAAAAGATATTCGCACTATTCCTGATCCTTTGCGGATTGTGCCTGAATCTGAAAGCTGAAACCCAGGGCGATGTCGTGGGTAGAGTGCTCGATGATTCTGGCGCACCTCTGGTGGGTGCTACCGTCCAGATGGTGAATGCCAAGGGAGGAGTAACCACTGATGAAGACGGATATTTCCGCATTCCTTACAGCAAGGAGGGAGCGGTGAGAGTGAAGGTGAGCTTTGTGGGCTATCAGACTCAGACTTTCGTACTGAAAGCGGATGAGAGAAAAGGTGAGCAGCATGTCCTTCGTCTTCAACCGGATGCTACAGCCCTCGATCAGGTGGTAGTTACCGCAACCCGAACTCCGAAGGCTTTGAAGGATGCTCCTATGGTAACCCGTCTGATTACCGCCAATGATATCAAGATTGCCGATGCTACCAATATCCAGGACCTCCTCACCGAGCAGATGCCGGGTCTGGAATTCGGCTATGCCATGAATCAGGAGACTTCTCTCAACATGAATGGTTTCGGTGGAAACGCCGTGCTCTTCCTCGTAGATGGTGAGCGATTGGCTGGTGAAACCATGGATAACGTAGATTACAGCAGATTGAATCTGGATAATGTGGGACGTATCGAGATTGTAAAGGGTGCTGCTTCGGCGCTCTATGGTGCCAGTGCCGTAGCCGGAGTCATCAATATCATTTCCCGTGAAAACAGCGAGCCTTGGACTGCCAATGTCAACACCCGCTACAACGACTTCAACAAGGAGTGGCGCCACGGTGGAAGCTTCAGCTTCAATGCCGGAAAATGGAATTCGCAGACCAGCATCCAGCGCACCACATCAGATGAGGTTCAGCTTACCAGTCCTTTCGATACAGAATCCAACATCCTTCATATCTATGGTGGAGAGACCTTCAATGTGAAGGAGCGGCTTACCTACAAGCTCTCTGACAAGGTGAAGCTGATAGGTCGTGGCGGCTATTTCGCCCGTATCAGCAATCGCAGCAACTACGATGACCACTATAAGGATTATTCTGCCGGACTGAAGACGGTGATGAATCTCTCGGAGAATGATAACCTGGAGATTTCATACGGCTTCGACCAGTATGACAAGACCCGATTCGTGAACAGTGAGCGCACTCACGACCACGATTATACCAATCGTCAGAACATCGTCCGTGCCCTCTATTCCCATATCTTCGGCAAGAACACATTGACGGCAGGTGCTGATTTCCTGAACGATTATCTCACCACCTATCAGTTTGCCAACAATGGTTCCAAGACTCAGAACTCATACGATGCCTTCGCCCAGTTCGATTACAATCCTTTGCAGTGGTTGAACATCGTGGCTAGCCTTCGTCATGATTACTTCTCTGCATCCAGCCAGCATGCCACCACCAGTCGTCTGGCTCTGATGACCAAGTGGAAGGGCTTTTCCATCCGTGCCAACTATGCCGGCGGATTCCGTGCCCCAACCTTGAAGGAGATGTATATGAACTTTGATATGGCGGGCATGCAGATGATTTATGGCAATCCGGATTTGAAGCCGGAGAAGAGCGACAACTTCAACCTGGCGCTGGAGCATACCGGAAGGGTGAAGAATGCAGGCTTCGTGACCGGTCAGTATAGTCTTACCCTGATGGGCTATTATAATAAGTATGATAAGCGCATCACTACCGAGGATTATGCCGATTATACCCCGGGAACCGGTCAGCCGGATGTGGCTTCCCGTTATTGCAACGAGGATGGAGTAGAGGTGAGCGGCATTGACTTCAGTGCCCAGTACCGTTCGGATATGGGTTTAGGTGTGAAACTCGACTACAGCTATCTCCATGTGGGTGGCAGAAGTGTAGATTCCCAGTTCTCTCAGCCTCGTCCGCATTCAGCTACCTGGCGTTTCGACTACGATCGTCAGCTCTGTTCGTTCTATCGCATCAATGCCGCTCTGTCAGGCAGATACCTGTCCTCTCCAGATACGAACATCAAGAAGCATGACAGCAGTTATCAGTTGTGGAAGTTCACTCTTCAGCAGCGATTCCTGGATGCCGTCAATCTGAACTTCACGGTAGATAATCTCTTCGATTATACACCAGAGAAGTATTATTGGAGTTCGGCGATGACCACCGGTCGCACCTTCTCAGTGGGACTTTCGGTTGACATCGACCGCATCGTGAATCTCTTCTAGAAACCGCCATCTGGCAGTTTCCAGACCCAAAATAGGTTAAAAAAGCCATAGTGAAGGATGCTTTTCTTCAAATTATGCCGTACTTTCGGTATAAAATCGTAATTTTGCAGTGATTTAAAACCTATTCATTAAAAATTATGATACGAAGAATCATTCTAACTATGGCTTTTTTGGCTAGCCTTTCATTATCAGCCAAGGATGTGAACATGGGCAGTTGGCAGATTGTTCCATTGCCTCAGCAAGTCAAGGAGATGAGTAGCGCTCCTTTCCGCATCACAGCCAAAACTACAATCTATTATGCTGCTGGAGATGAGAAGCAGAAGAAGGACGCCGAGTTCCTGGCATCTCATATCAAGGAGGTAACCGGTATCGGGGTAAAGACTACCGACAAGCAGGCGAAGGGTCAGATCCGTCTGGCGCTGAATGCTGGCGATATTAAATCTGAAGCTTATTCTCTGGTGGTCAACAAGAATGGCATCACCATTTCAGCCACCTCTCATGTTGGTATCTTTTATGGCATCCAGAGTGTGATGAAGGCATTGCCTATCACCCGGAATGTGAAGAGCGTTTCTCTTCCTGCTGCCGAGGTTACCGATGCTCCCCGTTTTGCTTATCGTGCGTTCATGATCGATGTGGGCCGTCATTATTTCAGCGTACCTTATCTCAAGAAGTTGATTGATGTCTTTGCGATGCACAACATCAATTATTTCCACTGGCATCTTACCGAGGATCAGGGCTGGCGTCTTGAAATCAAGAAGTATCCGATGCTTACCCAGATCGGTTCCAAGCGCAAGGAGACCATCCTGCCAACCAACAAGAACGAGTTTGATGGCGTTCCTGTATCAGGTTATTATACCCAGGAGGAAGCTCGCGAAATCGTGAAGTATGCTGCCGACAGATACATCACCGTGATTCCGGAGGTGGATATGCCGGGTCACATGCTGGCAGCCCTGGCATCTTATCCTGAGTTGGGCTGTACCGGTGGTCCTTACGAGGTAGCTACCCGTTTTGGTGTTTTCGAGGATGTATTGTGTGCCGGCAAGGCTCAGACTCTTCAGTTTGCCAAGGACGTGATGGATGAAATCATGGATATTTTCCCATCAGAGTATATTCATATTGGTGGCGATGAGTGCCCAAAGAACCGCTGGAAGGTTTGCGGGAACTGTCAGAAGAAGATTGCAGAGCTCGGCATCCAGGAGCTTCCTAAGCACAGCAAGGAAGAGCAGCTCCAGACCTGGTTTATGGGAGAGATAGAGAAGCAGATCAGAAACCGTGGCAGAAAGATGATGGGTTGGGATGAGATTCTGGAAGGAACTCCATCCAAGGACATCACCGTTTGCGGTTGGACCAGTGCGAATGCCAGCATCCGTTCTGCCCGTGAAGGTCATCCTACCATCGTAGCTCCTATCAGCAATTTCTATTTCAGCAATCCTCGCATCAACAAGATAGAGGGTATTCCTAGCATCCAGCGAGTATATGATCTGGATCCTTGCTCTGATAAGCTGACTCCTACCGAGCAGAAGAACATCATCGGTGCCGAGGGTTGTATCTGGACCGAGTGGGTAAAGGATGCCAAGAAGATGGAGTGGGAGTTGTTGCCAAGACTTGCCGCCCTTTCTGAGGTTCAGTGGACCGCCAAGGATAAGCGCAACCTGGAGAACTTCTTCCCAAGAATGCTCCACATGCAGGATCTCTACCGCCTCTACGGCTTGAATTACAAGGCTGATATCGAGGATGCCGTGAAGAAGCATCTGGAAGAAAAGAAGTAAGTTATAGATTTAATGTCCGTTTCAAAACTGATACTGTCCCCATGAGACATTGTCTTATTTGGTTTTAATGGAGTTTCAGGAAATGTAAATCCCCAATCTGCAAACTTCAACAGGTTGGGGATTTATATTTTATATTATCTTCTTGTTTTACCAAAAACGTCGGAATGTGTGCCTGTAGTTAGCATGAGGAGTGTTCTATGGGATAGCCGCGCTTTTTGCAAAGCTTTAAAGCTTTGTCAAATCTCTTAGTAGTATCAAGTTTATACATTATTCTCCTAAAATAGTATCAAACATTTCATCAACAGAATTTCAATGGGTAACTCTGCCTTTCTCCTTGTCTTCTTCGGCAAGTACCAACAATTGAGGCTCGTTTATTGCTAATGTATTCATACTTACTCCTTTTTAAAAACATTCATCAATTTACAGCAGCAAAAATACGCTTTTTTCTCTAAATAGCCAAGTAAATTAAAAGATTTTTTTTATTTTGGTATAGTGTACCCGTTTTTATGTGCTAACTTCATGGATTTACAGTCTCTTGGAGATATGATGGATAGAATGTCCGTTTTCAAAACTGATACTGCCCCCATGAGATAGGGGGAAGGTCGGTAAAAAACGTTGAAATAACGCTCTAATCCTAAAATTTACTATGTTTTTTGGGATTGTAATCCCAAAAATAGGTATAAATTTTGGGATTACGATTATTTTTCCTTATCTTTGCATCCGAAAGAAAGAAGGATTCATAACTTAAAAGAAAGGATATTTATGATACGTCGTCAAATACAAGATACAATTGAAGCCCGGATATTTTCCGGGAAGGCTATCATCGTGATTGGAGCCAGACAAGTGGGTAAGAGCACGCTGTTTAAAATGGTGCTCGAGAATCGTGATGAACCTACTCTTATGTTGAATTGCGATGAACCAGAAGTAAGAGAGTTGCTGGCAAAGGCAAATTCTTCTGAGTTGCGTCTGCTTATAGGCAACAATCTTATTGTTGTGATAGACGAGGCTCAACGGGTAGAGAATATCGGGATGGTTTTGAAACGAATCACGGATAATTTCCCAGATGTACAACTCTTGGTGACAGGTTCCTCCTCTTTTGAATTGCAGAATAAGCTCAACGAACCTTTGACAGGACGCAAGTTTGAGTACCATCTTTTCCCTTTTTCTACAGGAGAACTGATGAAGGCTCATGGACTGCTTAGTGTAAAACAAACATTAGAGAATCGGCTTATTTATGGTTCTTATCCAGATATCATGAATCATGAGACGGATGCAAAGGAGTTGCTGTATAATTTGTCTAACAGTTATCTGTATAAGGACTTGTTGAATTTAGAAAGTGTTCGGCGCCCAGCCCTGTTGTCCAAGCTGCTTACTGCCTTGGCACTGCAGGTTACAAGTGAAGTTTCATATAATGAGTTGGCGCAAACCGTAGGAACAGATAATAAAACGGTAGAGAAGTACATTGATTTGCTCGAAAAGTGTTATATCATATTCAAGTTGAATGGCTTTAGTCGCAACTTACGTACGGAGTTGAAACGTGCTAAGAAATTCTACTTTTATGATAATGGAATACGTAATGCTATTTTGCAAAACTTTGCACCTCTTGCTCTCCGGCAGGATGTGGGGGCTTTGTGGGAAAACTTCTTCATTAGTGAGCGAATGAAGGTCAATCAAAATGCTGGACGATATGTAAACAGCTATTTTTGGCGTACTAGTCAGCAGCAGGAGATTGATTATCTGGAGGAGTGTGATGGTCAGTTTTCCCTGTTTGAAATGAAGTGGAATCCTAGGCGTGCCAATACAAAGTTCCCGGCCTCTTTCCTTTCTGCTTATCAGGTGAAAGATAAGTGCATCGTTACGCCTGAAAATTGGATAGATTGGGTTATAGAGTGATAATGCTCCCCCTTTAATGTCCGTTTTCAAAACTGATACTGCCCCTATGAGACATTGTCTTATTTGGTTTTAATGGAGTTTCAGGAAATGTAAATCCCCAATCTGTTGAACTTTACAGATGGGGGATTTCTCAAGTGTATACATTATTCTCCTAGGATAGGCGTGAATTTGGAATTTTTGGTAAAATTCAACAGAAAGTTAACAAAAAGTTTGGTAAAGTGAAAATAAAAGCATATTTTTGCAGATTAAATAAGTACATAACATTAAAAACAAGAAGATTATGGCAATAGAATTTAAAACAATACCTGTCCTTCATGGTGAGGCAGCAGCTCGTTTCGTTGAAGCAGCTGATGAGGCATTGGAAAAGCGTGGCTCCATTGACTTCTCCAAGCAATTAGCCAAGGCACGTGCTATATTAAAACGTTCAAAATTGTACATTTAAAATGTTAGAGCAATGTGATTTTATGGAACTGACAGAGGAAGTCTTGCAGCAATGCAAAGGCTTCACTTGTAAGGAAGAGGACATAACAGAGTTCTTCACCCAAGACTATGCTGACTATGCCTATCAGTTGCTTGGAAAATCATATTGTTTTGTTAAACCAGATACATCTGAAATAGTCTGCGCATTTACAGTCGCTAATTCGAGTGTAAAAGTAGATTCACTTCCTTCAAACCTTCGGAATAAGCTTAATAGAAAGATTCCGAATGCCAAGCGAAGACCGCAGTATCCAGCTGTTGGTTGGACAGTTGGCAGTAAGCGATTTATTCAGTAGACATCATGTGGGAGATGAATTGTTGGATTTCATCAAATCATGGTTTATAGACCCACTGAATAAGACTGGATGTCGGTATGTCATTGTTGATGCTGTCAACCATCCGAAAGTGTTTGAATATTATCAACGAAATGGTTTCAAATTTCTGTTTTCGTCAGATAAGGAGGAATGGACGTTCTTGCACAATAAAGGTCTAGAACCTGCAACTCCTGTTGAGCCGATGAAAACACGGCTGATGTATTTTGATTTGATTTATCTCCGCACAAAATAACAAATAAAAGATAATAAGCCCCTCTGGCGCGCCGAAAGGCTGCATGCTAGAGGGGCATTACTTATTTTAGGCAGTTTACTTTGTGCTTTTGCGGTAAACGGTATTTTAATGTCCGTTTTCATAACTGATACTGCCCCCATGAGATAGGGGAGGAAGAGGAGATGTATTTGCGATAGCACCGCCCTAACTATATAAAAATAGGTAGTTAGGGCGGTGTTATCGTTTATGGGTGCGCCCTAACTATGTTAAAAAAGGTAGTTAGGGCGGTACTATCCTTGCAGATTTCATTTTTTTTGTTTATCTTTGCACCGATAAAATTTAGTATAAATGAAATAAAATCAGAAAGTTATGGGTGCAAACGGAATAATAGGACGTGAATATGAGCAGAAACTCATTCTGGAACGTTGTAAAAGCAACAAGGCAGAACTGATAGCTGTCTATGGTCGTAGGCGCGTAGGAAAGACTTTTCTGGTTCGAAAAATGTTCAACGACCAGTTTGCTTTTTCCTTTATTGGTATGTATGAAGTGAGCCGTGCGGTACAGCTGGAGCAGTTTCGGATGGCGTTGGCGCAGTATGCTAAGCAGACCGTGCCCAAGCTGAAAACCTGGTTTGAGGCTTTTGCTGCTTTGCGTGAATATCTGTCGGGCTTATCTCAGCAGGAACCGATTGTTCTGTTCTTTGATGAGTTGCCTTGGATGGATACGCCCAAAAGCAATTTTATCGCAGCTTTCAGTTATTTCTGGAATTCATGGGCTTCTATGGTCCCTCAACTGAAACTTATCGTCTGTGGTTCTTCCACCACATGGATGTTGGCTAAGTTTATAGGCGATAAGGGCGGATTGTATGGTCGCGTTACCCGGCAGATCTATCTGGCTCCATTCTCTCTGGGCGAGACAGAGCTGTTCTTAAACGAATTGAAAGGCCTTGCTCTTACCCGCCAGCAGGTATTGGATGTGTATATGATATTGGGGGGTATTCCTTATTATCTTGATATGCTGGAGCGTGGTGTGCCGTTAGATGTGTGCATCGACAGACTGTTTTTCTCGCAGGATTCGCCATTACGTGGAGAATTCGATTTCCTCTTCCGTTCCCTCTTTAATGACTCCAAGCATTATCGCAAGATAGTAGAGGTGCTTTCTGAAAAAATGAAGGGGATGACCCGTAAGGAATTGATGGAGGAGTTGAAACTGAAAGGCGGTGGACAGTTATCAGAAATCCTGGAGAATCTGAAGAAATGCGATTTTATCAGGAAATATGCTACCATAGGAAAGAGTGAAAGGGATGCCCTATATCAGTTAACTGACTTATACTCATTGTTCTATACCCGTTTTGTGGCAAATAACAGTGGGCAGGATAAGAACTTCTGGAGTAACATGCGTAATTCGGGAAATAGAACAGCCTGGAGCGGTTATGCTTTCGAACAGGTATGCCTACATCATATCCCACAGATCAAGAAGGCATTGGGTATTTCTGGTGTTTTGGCGAATGTTTATTCCTGGTCCTGCCGTCCTTTTGTAGATTCTACTGGTGCAGAATGGCGAGGAGGTCAGATAGATATGCTGATAGACCGTGCTGATGGAGCTATCAATATCTGTGAGATGAAATATGCCAAGGATGAGTTTGTGATAGATGCCAGCTATGAGCAGCGGCTGCGTGACAGGATGTCTTCCTTCTCTGTGGCGACCAAGACGAAGAAGGCATTGCTGCATACTTTCATCACGACTTATGGGGTGAAGCAGAATATGCATAGTGGATTGGTGAATAGTGAGGTAAGGATGAATGATCTCTTTGGATAAATGGTATTTTAATATCCGTTTTCAACACTGATACTGCCCCCATGGATAGGAGGCAGGTCGGTGAAAAACGTTGAAAAATCGCCTAGAACCATCTCTTCTTCATTTTCTTCAAGAATTCCTTGGTGATAGGGAAGCCGGAGGCATCACCTATTACGGAGTCGGTATAACAGAAGGGACATTCGGCTGTAGGCGGCTCATCAGGGAGGTAATCCGTGATTTCGGATGGCGAGAAGATTTCGCCGCAGAAGAAACAGCCGCACTTTTCTGATTTTTCTATCTGTTCCTTGTTGCTGAAGCTGCAATCGTGAGCCTGGCGGAAGATTCTGTCTTTCTCCTCCTCTTCTTTCTGCTTCTTCTCTGCCTTCTCCAGATAACCCTTGAATCGTCTCTGAAGATAGAGCGGCACATGATAGTGAGGGGCGAAGACATACAGCGACGGAACGTGGTCGTGGTATTCGTAGCCGGGACCATCTATCACGGTATAGCTGTCATCCGTTTCATCGTATGGTAGTTCATCCAATCCCCTTTTATCCTTGACAGCCTGGTTTCTCTCCCAGATCCATTCGGTGGTAAGCGGAGTACCGACGACGATGGCAAGTTTTACCTCATCGCCACGATATACTTCCACGATGTCACCTTTCTGGAATCTGATCTGTTCAGCGCTTCTGCCTCTGAAGGTCTCGTCGGAATGTCGGTTGTATGCTGGCGAATCGCAGACTCCGGGATAGTAGATGCTGAAACCCGAACAGCAGTAAGACTGGTCTATCAGTTTTCCCTCACCGTCATACACTCTTTCAGAAAGATATCCGCGGTCGTAGTGCAACAGTCCCATTGGAATCTCCGAGATATAATAGCAGAAGGTATCCAGCGGATAGTCGTCTTCCTCCTTCATCTTCTTGCGGTAAAGGACATCCTGGTGCATCAGTCTCTCAGCCTCCTCCAAAGTTGTGGTGAAAGCTTGCGGACAATAGGTGTTCACCTTGTATTTCGGATAATGTGAACGCTTTTTCTCCTCCAGCTCTTCCGTTTCTAAAACTTCGAGCTTGAAGATGGCAGGAACATCCCGATGCTGTGGATGCTCAGCCAAATGCTTGAATTCTTCGTATGTCATAGGATGGCTATTTTAAGAATTGGTGTGTCTTCTTGTATTTTGTACCATCACAGTTGGTGATGTCGATTTCCATGACCAGTCCTTCCAGCTGAAAGTCGAGCGGGATGTTGATGGCACGTCTTTGGATATCCATTTCGTAGAAGATACTTCCGTCCTTTTTGCAGAGCACGATGTCCAGATAGTCTGGCATATCAGGTATAGTTCCAGGCTCTGACATTTGTGGTCGAAACTCCCCAAACTCTTCCTTCACATACTCGAATAGTCCCCGAGTATATTTTTCGATATCCACCCCTACATATCGAGTATAGGTGTATTTGATAATACATAAAGACATTTTATTTGCCATTTTATTCTTGCTTTTTGGTTATACCTTTATAATATAGTAATATGAAGGGAAAATTTCAAAAAAACGAGGGTGTGTCATAAGTCTGAATAATAGTTGGTGCATAACAGTTGACCACCGCATGCACAACAGGTGTTGTGCATGCGCATATCAGCTGTTATGCAAGCGCACAACAGCTGTTGTGCGACCGAAGATACTAACTATCTCAACAACATATCCTATCTTTTCCAACAACATATCCTATCTTTTCCAACAACAAGAATAGGGTGAATCATAAACTTATGACACACCCTCGCTTGATTATTTAAATGATGTCATCCATTAGAATTTGGTAAGTTGTTCCACCTTGTCGAATTTGATGGTTGTTCCATCTATGATGACCTTTACTTTGTTTTCAGCCTTTGTTCCCATGTCATAATATGAATATTTGTACCAGGAATTACCGAGAGGCTTAATGCTGATGATACCATGTTTTTTACTAGGTCCTTCTAGCGCACTACTTTGGAACAGCCAAGTGGCATAACCTTCTTCAACTAATTCAGAACTGCTCAGATACTCGAGAAGAAACTGCCCCCATGAGATAGGGGAGGAAGATAGATGAAAACGTTGAAAAATCGCCCTAATCCCAAAATTCTGTATGTTTTTGGGGATTGTAACCCCAAAAATAGGTGTAAATTTTGGGGTTAGGGCGATTTTCCTTATTTTGCCTAGAACCATCTCTTCTTCATTTTCTTCAAGAAATCCTTGGTGATAGGGAAGCCGGAGGCATCACCTATTACGGAGTCGGTATAACAGA
>ERZ773193.1425-NODE-1425-length-29957-cov-4.986255_pt1 | contig 29957 bp, 26 predicted proteins | sample MGYA00511110_ERZ773193 | MGnify/ENA primary metagenome ERZ773193 (study PRJEB29015, sample SAMEA2737784) | human gut metagenome | biome: human gut; feature: human-associated habitat; material: faeces | place: China | collected 2012 ...
GGGGGTCAAAGGGGGATATTCTCTTTCCGTGGAAAGAGAATATCCCCCTTAATCGTCCCCCTGCACGGTGCAGGGAAAACCCCGCCCTTTCGGGCGACTTTGATTCATTGTGCCATATCGGCACGAAAATAAACCGTCCGCTCTGGCAGCGATAAAATCAGCGTATACTCACTGCTTTTCCCGCCTGCGGCGTCGGTATATTCTGTGACGCCGACGAGGGCTGTGCCTGTCTCGCCGCCCAGCGTAAGGTCGTAAAGCACGTCGTTCGCGTCGCGCTGGGTGAGGGTATAGGTGCCGCTCTGCGTGCTGCCGTCTGCGTCGGTGACCGTCAGCGAGCCGTCCTGCGCAGAGCAGGTGAGGGCGGGGAGGTCGAGCGACTGCCCCTCGCTGTCGATGGCGTTTGCGTATGTCCAGTCGTGGCCCTCGATGGTCAGGCCATCGTTCGTTTTGCCGCAGCCGACGAGTAGAAAAATGAGCAGCAGCGGCAGTAAAATCTTGTATTTACCTGTCATGTGTTTTTCCTTTCCACTTCTTGATTTTCGGCGCGAGCAGCACACCAATCCCCACGGCAAAGAGCAGCAGCGCACCCCAAAACAGATAAGTGGGCAATTTGCTGACGGTATAGATGTACGTTGTGGTATCAGCGTAACCGATAATCGCATTGGGCGGAACCGGTTCCTCTGGAATGAATGGCTCGGCAGTAAAATGCTGCACCGCGCACCAAATGAGTGTTGGTACGCTGATAGCCAGCAGAATCCATGCACTGATGCGCAGGGCCTTTGGGCGCTTGACATGTGCCTTTTCTGACATGGCTGACGCGCTCGACGGGGAAGCGGTACCCTCCGGCGTGCCGGTCAGCTCTGCGAGCGGAACGCCGAAAAAGCCCGAGAGTGCGAAGAGGTTCGCCGTGCTCGGCAGCGACGAGCCGTCTTCCCACTTTGTCACGGCTTGCCGCGAGACCTCGAGTGCCTGCGCCAGCGCCTCCTGTGACAGCCCGCGCTCCTTTCGAAGCGTGCGGATGCGCGCGCCAAGTTCGTTGTCCATAGAAAGTCTCCTTTGTGTTGATGGCGTTATCGTAGCAGTTTTTGGCGCAAAAGTCCACCAAGTATTCCGCTACTATCGGTAGCGAAACGGAAAAAGCCGCCCGAATGGGCGGCTTTTCGCGCGTGTTTACTTCTTGCGGCAGCTCAGCTCGCCGTTTTCGGCGTCGAGCACGAGCGTGCTGCCCGCGGCGAGGTCGCCGCGCAAAATCTCCTTGGCAATCAGCGTCTCCGCCGCGCTCTGGAGGTAGCGCTTGAGCGGACGCGCACCGTAAATCGGATCGAAGCCGCGCTCGATGATGAGGCTTTTGGCCGCATCCGTGACTTCGAGCTTGAGAGTCTTGTCGGCAAGGCGCTTCTTGAGACCTTCCATCAGGATATCAATGATACCGCTGAGGTTTTCCTTCGTGAGCGGCTTGAACATGATGATCTCGTCAAGACGGTTCAAAAACTCCGGACGGAACGCGCGGCGCAGCTCGCCCATGACGGCGGCGCGGGCACTCTCGGAGATGCTGCCGTCCGGCTGGATGCCGTCGAGCAGCTCGGAAGAGCCGAGGTTGGAGGTCAGGATGATGATGGTGTTCTTAAAGTCCACCGTGCGGCCCTGCGAATCGGTGATGCGGCCGTCGTCGAGAATTTGCAGCAGGATGTTGAAGACGTCCGGGTGCGCCTTTTCGACCTCGTCGAACAGCACCACACTGTACGGCTTGCGGCGCACGGCCTCGGTGAGCTGGCCGCCCTCGTCATAGCCGACGTATCCGGGAGGCGCGCCGATCAGGCGCGTCACGGAGAACTTCTCCATGTATTCGGACATATCGATGCGGACGAGGTTCTTCTCATCGTCAAACAGCGCCTCTGCCAGCGCCTTGGCGAGCTCGGTCTTGCCGACGCCCGTCGGGCCGAGGAACAGGAACGAGCCGAGCGGGCGGTTCGGGTCCTGAATGCCGGCGCGGCTGCGGAGGATGGCCTCCGAGACGGAGCGGACGGCTTCATCCTGCCCCACGACGCGCTTATGCAGCTGCTCGTCCAGATGCAGGAGCTTTTCGCGCTCGCCCTCGACGAGCTTTGCGACCGGGATGCCGGTCCAGCGCTCGACGATCTTTGCAATCTCCTCCTCCGTGACCTTGTCGCGCAGGAGGTTGCTCTGCTTGGCGTTCTGCGCCAGCGCCTCTTCCTGCGCCAGCTGCTTCTTAAGCTCGGGCAGCTCGCCGTATTTCAGGCGGGCGGCCGTCTCGAGGTCATAGCTTTGCTCGGCCTGCTCGATCTGCGCACCGAGCTTTTCGATCTGCTCACGCAGCTGCTGGACCTTGCCGATGGCATTCTTCTCGTTTTCCCACTGGGCCTTCATGGCGTTGAACTTATCGCGCTGCTCAGCCAGCTCCTTTCGCAGCTCCGTCAGACGGCCCTGCGAGAGCTCGTCGGTCTCGTTCTTCAGCGCAGCCTCTTCGATCTCCATCTGGATGATCTTGCGGCGGATAACGTCCAGCTCCGTCGGCATGGAATCCATCTCCGTGCGGATCATGGCACAGGCCTCATCGATAAGGTCAATGGCCTTGTCCGGCAGGAAGCGGTCCGTGATATAGCGGTCGGACAGCGTGGCAGCCGCGATGATGGCAGGGTCCGTGATCTTCACGCCGTGGAAGACCTCGTAGCGCTCCTCCAGGCCACGCAGGATGGCGATGGTGTCTTCGACGGACGGCTCCTTGACGAGCACGGTCTGGAAACGGCGCTCCAGCGCGGGGTCCTTTTCGATATACTTGCGGTATTCATCGAGCGTCGTTGCGCCGATGCAGTGCAGCTCGCCGCGCGCCAGCATCGGCTTGAGCAGGTTGCCCGCGTCCATGCTGCCCTCAGTCTTGCCTGCGCCGACGATGGTGTGCAGCTCATCGATGAACAGGATGATGCGGCCCTCGGAGTTCTTCACTTCGTTCAGGACGGCCTTCAGGCGCTCTTCAAATTCGCCGCGGTACTTTGCGCCCGCGATGAGCGCGCCCATGTCCAGCGAGAAGATCGTCTTGTCCTGCAGGGACTTCGGCACGTCGCCGCGGACGATCCGCTGCGCCAGTCCTTCGGCAATGGCCGTCTTGCCGACGCCCGGCTCGCCGATGAGCACGGGGTTGTTCTTCGACTTGCGCGACAGGATGCGGATGACGTTTCGGATCTCGTCGTCACGGCCGATGACCGGGTCCGTCTTCTTTTCGCGGGCGTTCTTCACCAAATCGGTGCCGTATTTCTGCAGCGCCTCATAGGTGTCCTCCGGGCTGTCCGTCGTCACGCGGCTGCTGCCGCGGATGGACTGCAGGGTCTTCAGGCAGTCCTCCTTGCGGATGCGATAGTCCGCAAACAGCGGCGCGACGGTCTCGTCGGCCGTGTCGAGCATGGCAAGGAACAGGTGCTCCACGGAGACGTATTCGTCCCGCATGCCCTGCGCCGTGCGCTCGGCCTCTGCCATCAGGCTGTCCATGCCGCGGGAAATATAGAATTTGTCGGCATCCCGGCCGGAGCCGCTGACGCCCGGCAGCTTTTCCACGGCGGCCTGCGCCGCAGCCGTCAGGCTCTCGACGCTCACGCCCATTTTCTTCAGCAGCTGCGGGATGAGCCCACCGTCCTGCTGCAGCAGAGCCAGAAGCAGGTGGGCCTGCTCGATCTGCTGATTCTGATGCGCCGCTGCGATCGTCTGCGCACTCTGCAGGGCCTCCAGTGTTTTCTGCGTATACTGATTCGTGTTCATAACCTCATTCTCCTCTCCGGCGGCGAATTCCGCCGAGGGGTTTCAAGAAGCATCCGACGCATTCGCCGGAGCTTCTTTAGCACTCTCTCTTGTTGAGTGCTAACCTCTTTTGAGCCCATGATACCACCATTTTGAATTTTGTCAAGAGGTACAGATTAAAATATTTTCTCCAAAATTGCGCAATATAACAGTCATTATCTATGCAGTTTCGCACAATACGATCTTTCCCATGCTATTATGCCACCGTAAAAAGCAGGCGTGCCAAACATGACACGCCTGCTTTATATGTTTGATCGTATGGTTCATTCAAAAATGATGCGGTTCGCGCCGAAGTAGCGGGCGTTGTAATAGCTCTCGCTCAGGGAGCTGATGATGACGCCCTTGCGCGGATTGGCCGCGTGGATGAAACGTCCGCCGCCGATGTAAATGCCGACATGCGTGATCTCACCGCCGGAGCCGAAGAACACGAGGTCGCCCGGCATCAGCTCGCTGCGGCTGACATGCTCGCCGTCGTTATAATACTGCGACGTCGCCGTGCGCGTAATATTGAAGCCGAAATGGCGGTAAACATACTGCACGAAGCCGGAGCAGTCGAAGCCTGCGGGCGTTGTGCCGCCGTAGACATAGTCATAGCCCTCGAACGTCAGGGCATAGGCCACCAGATCGTCCGCCAGCGAGGGCTGCTCGATCGTGCCGTCCCACGACGTGGTGAACTTATAGCAGCGCAGGAAGATCACAAGCGCCTCCAGGCTGCTGGTGGACGACTGCGGCAGAAGCTTGCCGTCGCTGCCCTTGACCGCGCCGATGTAGCACAGCAGGCGCGTCGGCGTTTTCGCCCACTCGGCAAGCTGCTTCAGGTCAGAAAACTCACTGAGAGAATAGCGGTTCACGCGCGGGTTCTGCTCCGTCGGATAGCCGACGGTCTGCATGAAGTTGCACGAGATCTTGAAGAACTGCTCGCGCGTCAGCGTATCGTTCGGGCCGAAGCGGCCGTCACCGTAGCCCTGCACGATCTTGAGCTCGTAGGCCGCGTTCACGTCCGGATCGTTCGTGTCCGTGAAGTGCGCCGTGCCGGACGGCGTATATTCCGTGCCCATCAGGCCGTTATAGGCCAGCATGGCGATGGAGCACATCTGCGCGCGGGAGATGGGCTTGCTCAGGTCGGCATTGTCGAGACTCGACGGGATGATGCCGAGCTTCACGACCTCAGAGAACTCCGCAACGGCCCACGCCGGGATGCCGCTGTAGCCGCCATCGTCATCCGGGTCCGGATCGACCGGCATATCATCATTTTTGCGCAGCCACTCGCTGACAATGTAATACGCGCGGCGGAACATGGCGATGGCCGCCTGCCGCTCCGTCGTGCCCTTCGGCTCAAGGGCCGTGCCGGTGCCGCGCACCACGCCGAGCGCGACCATATACTGCGTCGGCTCAAGCGCATAGTCGCTGACGGAGGCTGCGTCCGTAAACTGGGAAAGATCGGACGGCTCGACGCTCTCGTCCTTCCAGAACAGCGCGCGCGTCATCAAGTTGTAAGTGATCTTGAAGAAGTCCTGACGGCTCAGCGGCTCATTTGGGCGGAACGTCTGGTCCTCGTAGCCGTTGATGATACCCTGCTCAAAGGCGAAGTTGATCTCCATCTCCTGCGTGTCCGTGAAATACCTGGCCCCACTGGCGCAGGATGCCTCCACGTTCATCAGGTTCTCATAGACCTCGACGGCCATTTTGCACATCTCGCCGCGCGTAATATTGGCGGAAAGGTCGGCGTTCAGCAGGCAGTCCGGCAGCAGGCCGAGCGCCTCCATCTCCGCGACCTCGGACTTTGCCCAGTCACTGACATTCGAATAGGCCATGGCTGCAGGGGCAAACCCTGCCAGCAGGCACAAGCACAGAAGCGCGCTGAGCCAGCGAATGATGCGTTGCTTTTTCATGCAGATACCTCCAGATCCAGCTCCAGGCCGACCGGACAGTGGTCGGAGCCGTAAATTTCCTGATAAATGGGCGCGGCCGCAACGGACTCGCGCAGGCGGTCGGACACCAGAAAATAGTCGATGCGCCAGCCCGCGTTCTTCTCCCGCGCATGGAAGCGGTAGCTCCACCACGAATACGCGCCCGCGAGGTCGGGATTGCGGTAGCGGAACGTATCCGTGAATCCGGCCTGCAGCAGCTCGGTGAACTTGCCGCGCTCCTCGTCCGAGAAGCCCGCGTTGCCGCGGTTCGGGCCGGGGTTCTTCAGATCGATCTCCTGATGCGCCACATTCAGGTCGCCGCAGACGATCACCGGCTTCTGCCGGTCGAGCGAGACGAGATAGGCGCGGAACGCATCGTCCCAGGCCATGCGGTGGTCAAGGCGCTTTAATCCGTCCTGCGCGTTGGGCGTGTAGCACGTTGCGATAAAGCAGTTCGGATATTCCAGCGTGATGAGCCGCCCCTCGTGGTCCAGCTCCTCCACGCCGACGCCGTAGGTCACGGCGAGCGGCTCGTGCCGGGTGAAGATCGCCGTGCCGGAGTAGCCCTTTTTCTCCGCGGAATACCAGTACTGCCGGTAGCCCGGCAGATCCAGCTCGACCTGAAGCGGCTGCGCCTTCGTCTCCTGCAGGCAGAAGAAATCGGCGTTCAGCGTATGAAAGGCGTCCTCAAAGCCCTTCTGCAGGCAGGCGCGGATGCCGTTGACGTTCCACGAGATCAGTTTCATAGGCAGTTCCCTTCATCTTTTTCTCTATGGTAACAAATTATTACAAAAATTACAACCGTTTTCCGCAAAAAAGAGCGCCCCGCCGCGAAAAAAAATCCGGCAGGGCGGTGCAGATTCAGGCATTTGGCAACGGGCCGAGCGTCCGCACGGCCTCGCGCAGCGTCAGCAGGTCCGTGTATGTCTCCGGGCGGCGCGCCGGGTCCCGCAGCAGAGCGGAGGGATGATACATGGCAAGATAGCGCACGCCGTTCCGCTCGAACCACTGGCCATGCTCCCGCGTGATGCGGAAATCCGGCCGGATGAGCCGCATGGCCGCAATGCGCCCGAGGCAGACGATGATGCTCGGCTGCAGCAGCCGGAGCTGCCGCTCGAGCCAGCCGAAGCAGGCGTCCTGCTCCTGCGGCTGCGGGTCGCGGTTTCCGGGCGGGCGGCATTTGACGATATTGCAGATATAGCAGTTGTGCCGCCCGAGGTCGATGATGGACAGCATGTCGTCGAGCAGCTGCCCGGCCGGGCCGACGAATGGCTCGCCGCGCAGGTCCTCCTGCTGGCCGGGGCCTTCCCCGATGAAGACGACGGGCGAGGGGCATGGTCCGACGCCGAACACGACGCTGTGGCGCGTGGCAGCAAGGCCGCAGCCCGTGCAGCCCGCGCAGGCCGCGCGCAGGGCATTGAGCTCATCCACGGCGGTCCTCCCTGCCCTGACGGGCTCCCGGACGGCGCGCGCGCATGGCGCGCTTCTTCGCGCGGCGGCGATTGACGGAGCGCAGGATGGCAACGATGAGCCAGAACACCAGCGCCAGCAGCACCGGTACGGTCACGAACCACAGCCGCCACATGCCCTTCCAGATCTTCGCCAGCACGCTTTCGGTCTGCTTGGCAACATACTTCGGCGTGGAGCGCATCACGGCCGTCAGCGTCACGAGGTCGCAGGTCGCCAGCACCTTGCCGTCCAGCACGGCACTGACGGTACCGACCTTCGTCTCGGCCTCAAGCGGCGCCTCGAGCGGCGCTTCGGAATCATACTGCACGGTCAGCGTGATGCCGGAGGTATCGCAGCTGTCCGGCAGCAGAACGGAGATGTTGTCCTTCGCGCGCACGACAACGCTGTCGCGGCCGTCGGCATACAGCACCTGCGGCATGTCCACAAGGGCCGTGTCCGCCAGCACCTGCACACTGTTCAAATGATTGAAGCCGTATTCGAACAGCCGCTTCGTCTCCGTGAAGCGCTGGTCCGTCTCCGTGCCGTCGTCGTTCTGCAGCGTCTCGCAGCCGCAGACGACGCTGAGGAAATGCAGCGAGCCGCTCTCCGCCGTGGAGATGAGGCAGCCGCCCGCAGGGGTCGTGAAGCCGGTCTTGATGCCGCGCGCCTTGTCGTAGTAATACTTTCCGACGGTCTGACCGCTCGTCAGATAGTTCGTCGTGTGGAGCACGCGCTCCTCGGACTTGTTCGTCGCAGGCACCGTGTGGGATGTCTGCGTGGAGAATTCCTGAAACTGCTCACTCTGCCAGGCCCAGCGCGCCAGCGTAACGAGGTCGCGCACGGTGGTGTAGTGATTTTCGTCATGCAGGCCGTGGGCGTTGGCAAAATGCGTGCCCGTCATGCCGAGGGCCGCCGCCTGCGCGTTCATGAGCGCCACGAACGAAGGGATATCCCCCGCGATGTACTCCGCCACGACGTTGCACGCCTCGTTGGCGGACGAGATCATCACGCAGTACAGCAGCTCGCGCAGAGACAGCTGCTCGCCCTCGAGCAGGCCGGCGGAGCTTCCCGCTGCATTCAGATCCTGCAGAGCCGCATGGCTGACCGTCACGATGTCGTCGAGGTTTCCATGCTCCAGCGCCAGCATACACGTCATAATCTTCGTCAGGCTGGCGGGATAGACCTTTTCGTCCAGATTCATGCCATAGACGAGCGTATCGCTGTTCAGCTCCACAAGCGCCGCCGCCTTGGCCTGCACCGTGGTATCGAGATACTGGCCAAAATCGTTCAGCGCGGGCGGCGTCTCATCCGTCACGGCGGCGGGTGCCTTGTCGTTTTCAGCAGGAGCCGCGGTCTCCGCCGTCGGCTCTGCGGCGTCGGTCGCACCCGGCTCCGAGGCATCCGGCTCCGTAGCATCAGCCACAGTCTCCGAGGCGGACGGCTCCGTAGGATCGGCCGGTGCGTCTGTCGGCTCCGCAAAGGCCGGAAGCAGCAGGCACTGCAGCAGCAGGGCCAGCAGGGCCAGCCCGGACAAAAGTCTTTTTTTCATATTCTCCTCCAAAAACGCCGCGGCGGCATTGCCGCAGGGCGGAACTGTGTGATATAATGAGGATGGACAGGCCGCGTGGGACACCGCGTGCCGGTCCGACAGACACATTATAACAAAAATCCGGATTATGTCAACGGAGCAGAGCGAAAATGGAGCAGAAACCGCGTTGGAACTGGGTCATCACCCTGGCGGCCGTCTTTCTTGCCTTCTGTCTGGGCTTTGGCGTGGCGCGCTGGACACAGCATACGGACGGCGTTACGGTGCGCACGGCGCGCACCGTCCCCGCACAGACGGAGTCTGCCCTGCCGTCCGTCCCGGCGGCTTCCTCCCCGACAGGGAAACCGACAGAGGCCGCGACGCAGCCGCCCACGGAGCCGGGTCCGCTCGATCTCAACCGCGCCACGGCGCAGGAGCTGACAACGCTTCCCGGCATCGGCGAGGTGCTGGCGCAGCGCATCGTGGACTACCGCGAGGCGCATGGCCCCTTCCGCAGCGTGGAGGAGCTCATTGCGGTCGAGGGCATCGGCGAAGGCAAGCTGGAAAAACTCCGCGAACTGGTCACGGTGGAGGTAGAACCATGAAAATTCTGGTCGTAGATGATGAAGAACTGCTGGTCAAGGGCATTCGCTTCAACCTGCAGAACGACGGCTATCAGGTCGTCACCGGCAGCAACGGCCGTGAGGCCATCGAGCTGGCGCGCGACCCGGACATCCGGCTCATCGTGCTGGACGTCATGATGCCGGAGGTCGACGGGCTGACCGCCTGCCGCACCATCCGGGAATTTTCGGACGTCCCCATTATCATGCTCACCGCCCGCACGGAGGACATGGACAAGCTGCTCGGCTTTGAGCACGGCGCGGACGACTATCTGACAAAGCCCTTCAACATTCTGGAGCTGAAGGCGCGCATCCGCGCCCTGCTGCGCCGCAGCGGCGGGCTGGAGAACCAGAACAACCGTATCACGGCAGGCAGCCTGACTGTCGACACGCAGGAGCGCAACGTCTATAAGGACGGCAAGCCCGTCGAGCTGACGGCCCGCGAGTTCGACCTTGTCGAGCTGCTCATCCGCAACCCGAACCGCGTCTACTCCCGCGAAAATCTGCTTGACCTCATCTGGAGCTATGAGTACCGCAGCGATATCCGCACGGTGGACGTCCACATCCGCCGCATCCGTGAAAAACTGGAGACCGTTCCGGCCGAACCGGAATACATCATGACAAAGTGGGGAGTTGGGTACTATTTCAAAGCGTAAACACCGCAGCTTTCTGCCTGCCAGTTCGCAGCTCCGCTATGCCGCCGCCTACATCCTCATCACGGCGGCCGCCCTGTTCCTGCTGAATCTCTATGCCTCGACGACCATCCGCAGCATGACGTTCCACGCGCAGGCCGATTCGCTTGAGAGCAAGGCACAGCTCCTGAGCAATGCCCTGCTGCAGCTCGACGAGCTTTCCGCAGGCCGGGCCGCGCAGGCCGTAAATTCCATGGAGGAGCTTCACACCACCCGCACCGTCGTGACCGACGCTGCGGGCGTTGCCGTATACGATTCTCTGACCACTGGCAATGCCGAGGGAAAGACGCTGCTGTTTCCGGAGCTTATCACGGCGCTGGAGGGCAGCGACGTCTTTTTCGCCCGCTATGCCGACGGCGCCGTAGAAAGCCACGCCGCCGTTCCGCTCATACGCGGCGGCAAAACGCTGGGGGCCGTGTATCTCATGTCGTACGACACGGATCAGGGCGAGCTGATCGCCGCGCTGGAGCGCAACATTCTGCGCATTTCGTTTGCGCTGGAGGGCGGCGTCGTGCTGTTCTCCCTGTTCTTCTCGGCCGCATTCTCGCGGCGCATGCGCGCCATTCTGAATCAGGTCGGCCGCATGCGCGAGGGCGACTATTCCCAGCAGCCGCCCGTCCGCGGGCACGACGAGGTCGAGCGCCTGAGCCGGGCCTTCAACGAGCTGGCCGCAAGGCTGGAAAGCTCCGAGGCGCGGCGGCGGCAGTTCGTCTCCGACGCGTCCCACGAGCTGAAAACGCCGCTGGCCTCCATCAAGCTGCTGTCCGACTCCATCCTGCAAAACGAGATGGACCCCGAGACGCAGCGCGAGTTCATCGGCGACATCGGCCGCGAGGCAGACCGTCTCGGCCGCCTGACGCAGAAGCTTCTGACGCTCACGAAGCTCGACAGCAGCGTGGAAGAGGAGCGCGAGATCCTCGATGCCGCGCCCGTCGTGCGCAAGGTCGTGCGCATGCTGCTGCCGCTGGCGCGGCTGCGCGGCATCGGCATCGACACGACGTTTGAGCCGGACTGCAGCGTCATGACTGTGGAGGACGATCTGTATCAGATCGTATTCAATCTAACGGAAAATGCTATCAAATACAACCGGCAGGACGGCTGGGTCGGCGTGTCTGTCCGCCGGGCGGGCGATCAGGTGGAGCTGCGCGTCGAGGACAGCGGTGCAGGCATCCCGCCGGAGTCCATGGAGCATATTTTCGAGCGTTTTTACCGCGTGGACAAGGCACGCTCCCGCGCCGCGGGCGGCGCCGGGCTGGGCCTTTCCATCGTGCACGACATGGTCGAGCGCAGCTACGGCACCATCACCGTGCAGGCCCGATCGGGCGGCGGCACGATCTTCACCGTGCGGTTCCCGCATTTTGATCTGGAGGAGGACGAGACATGAGACGTCTGCTGCTTTTGCTGCTCCCGCTTGTGCTGCTGTGCGCCTGCACCACCGCGCCCGCAGAGCAGGCGGACGCTCCATTTTCCTTCTACTACCGCTGCGCCGAGGTCGCCTTCGGCGGCGAGGACGGCGTGATCCGCGCCGAGGCCGCGCCGCTCGAGGCAGACGCCGATCTGCGCACCGTCGTGCTGCAATACCTGAAGGGGCCCGCCTCGCCGGAGCTGCGCACTCCCCTGCCCGCAGACTGGGCGCTGGAGTCCATTGGCCTGACCGAGGGCACGGCGGAGCTGGTCTTTTCCGGCATACCGTGCCGGAGCCTCGACCGCACCATTCTCAACGCCTGCCTTGCCCGGACGCTCCTGCAGCTGCCCGGCGTGCAGCGCGTGAGCATTCTGCGCAGCGGCGACGGCGCGGCCGATGTGCTGGCCGCCAAGGATATCCTGCTGCGTGACAACGGCATGGAGGAGCAGGAGGAGGAGCTCGTGCTCTATGTGCCGGACGAGGCGCAGCGCTACCTCGTGCGCGAAACGCAGACCGTCGCCGCCATGAATGCGGCCGACCGGCCCGCGGAGATCGTGCGCCGCCTGCTGGCCCTGCCGGAAAGCGAGAGCGCCATTCCCGAGGGCACGGCACTGCGCAGCGTCAGTGTAGAAAACGGCGTTTGCACCGTCGATCTCTCCTCGCAGTTCCTGACGGGGATGCCGCGCAGCTGGAACACGGAGCGGCTGGCCGTCTACGCCATTGTGAATTCTCTGACGGAGCTGCCGCAGATTCAGACCGTGGATCTCTGGATCGCGGGCGCACCCTTGGAGCGGCTGTATGTGCTGGAGCTGGAGAACGGCCTTGCACGCGACGAGCGCATGATCTATGTGCCTGCACTGGACGGAACGCTGGACGTCACGCTCAGCCTGACCTGCGACACGATGCCGCTGCTGGCGCAGGTTCCGATGCAGCTCACGCTCGCTGAGGGCACCAGCAGCGTGCAGTGTGTGCTGGAGGCCCTGCTGGCGCTCGAGGGCGAAAACGGACTGGAAAACTCCATCCCGCAGGGCACGAAAATTCTGTCCCTCAAGCTGGCAGGCGGCGTATGCACGCTCGACCTAACAGCCGAATTTCTCGAAGGCTGCCGCACGGCCGAGCAGGAGCGCATGGCCGTGCGCGAGATCGTCGCTTCGCTGAGCGCCCTGCCGGAGGTCGAGACCGTCGACCTGCTGGTCGAGGGTCTCGAGCCAAATTACCGTGACGACTCCCTGCAGGCCGTACACACGGCGCGCAACTACTGGTTTGTTTCCTGATAAAATTACCGCCCGCGCATCCGCTTCGACAAACGGCGCGCGGGCAGTGCTTTATACTAAACGCACACGGGTTCCGTGTGCGTTATTTTTTTGCTGGAGGCGAACCATACCAATGAATCTGACGAGCTATGTGCAGGACAGGCAGCTGACGATCGCTCTGCGGGGCGAGATCGACCACCATGCCGCCCGGGAAATCATGCAGGCGCTGTCAGCCAAGATCGATCTCTACCTTCCCCTTCGCTGCATTCTGGACTTCCGCGATGTGACATTCATGGATTCCAGTGGGATCGCCGTGGTCATCCATACACTGCGCCGCATGAACACGCTGCAGGGCCGCCTGCTGCTGCAGAACATCCCGCCCCAGCCCTATAAGGTGCTGCGCGCGGCGGGCATCGAAAAAATCACGGAGATCAGGGAGGAATGCAACCGATGAAGAGCGAAAACTACATGAATCTGGAATTTCCCAGCCGCTCGGCCAATGAGGCCTTTGCGCGCTCTGCCATTGCCTGCTTTGCCGCGCAGCTCGACCCGACGCTCGACGAGCTGGGCGACATCAAGACGGCCGTGTCCGAGGCCGTGACGAACTGCATCGTCCACGCCTACCCCGAGACGATCGGGCCGGTCATCCTGCGGGCACGGCTGCTGCCGGACAATGTGCTGGACATTATGGTCAAGGACCGCGGCTGCGGCATCGCGGACCTTGAGCAGGCCTGCCGTCCCATGTTCACGACCGGTGGAGAGGAGCGCTCCGGCATGGGCATTACCATCATGGAAAGCTTTATGACCGAGTTCCGCATCAGCTCCGTGCCCGGCAAGGGTACGACCGTCCATATGAAGCGCCGGATTGTACGCCGGGGTGGAAAAAAATGAATCAGGAGGAGCTGCTCATCCGCGCCCGCGACGGAGACCGCGAGGCGGGAGAGGCGCTGATTCAGGCGAATTCCGGCCTCGTTTGGTCCGTCGCGCGGCGATTTTTCGGGCGCGGCGTCGACCCGGACGACCTGTATCAGCTCGGCTGCCTCGGCTTTCTCAAGGCCGTGGCCGGGTTCGACCTGAGCTACGGCACGCAGTTTTCCACCTATGCCGTGCCGAAGATCGCGGGCGAGATCCGCCGCTTTCTGCGGGACGACGGCACCATCAAGGTCAGCCGCAGCCTGAAGGAACGCGCCGCCCTCATCCGCACCGCGCGTCAGCGGCTGACCGGCACGCTCGGCCGCGAGCCAACGCTGGCAGAGCTGAGCGAGGCCACGGCCCTGCAGCCGGAGGACATCGCCGTAGCCGAGACAGCCACCTGCGCGACGGAGTCCCTGCAGCGGCGCTCCGGCGAGGACGGCTTTGCGCTGGAGGACGTCCTGACCGAGGGAGAAATGGAGGAGAAAATATTGGAACGCATTGCGCTGCGCGAGGCGATCGCCCAGCTCACCGACCGCGAGCAGATGGTCATCCGCCTGCGCTATTTTCACGGCCTGACGCAGGACAAAACGGCCAAAATTCTCGGCGTTTCGCAGGTGCAGATCTCCCGCATCGAGAAAAAGGCTCTTGCGGCACTGCGTCAACACATCTAACGTTCATAAAATCTTAATCCGGGCGGCATTTCCTTTTTCGACCTTCTGTGCTATAATCAGGCGTGCATTTTGAGTTCGAAAGAGGAAGTGCCGCCTATGCTGCATCTGCTGCCCAAAATTTTTGCCGCCATCGGCGCCCTGCTCGGCGCGATGAGCTGCTATTATACCGTCTACGCCATCGTCGGTCTGTTCGCCACACGGCGCTTTGCACCCGCGCGGCGGCAGCACCGCTATGCCATCGTCATTGCAGCCCGCAACGAAGAGGCCGTCATCGGCCGTCTGCTCGAGAGCATCCGCCTGCAGGACTACCCGTCGGAGCTGCTCACGGTCTTTGTCGTGGCCGACAACTGCACGGACGGGACGGCGCAGGCGGCGCGCAGCGGCGGTGCGGTCTGCTATGAGCGCTGCGACCCGGACCACCGCACAAAGGGCTACGCGCTGGAATATCTGTTCTCCTGCATCGCGCGGGACTACGGAACGGATGCCTTTGAGGGCTATTTTGTATTTGACGCAGACAATCTGCTCAACCGTGACTATGTCTCGCGCATGAACGAGGCCTTTGACGCAGGCGAGCGCATCGTAACGTCCTGCCGTGCCAGCAAAAATTTCGGCGACAACTGGATCTCCGCATCCTATGCCCTGCACTGGCTGCGAACCGTGCGCATGGAACACCGCGCGCGCTCCGTGTTCGGACTGGCCACGCGCATTCAGGGCACGGGCTTTCTGTTTGCCTCTGAGCTGGTCAAAAACGGCTGGCACTACACCTCCCTGACGGAGGACCGCGCCTTTACGGCCGACGCCGTCGCTGCAGGCTATCCCATCTCCTACTGCGATGCAGCCGTGTTCTATGACGAGCAGCCCGTCTCCCTGCGCATCGCCCTGCGCCAGCGCATCCGCTGGGCCAAGGGCCACCTGCAGGCCTTTGCCGAGACGGGCTGGCCGCTGTGGAAGCATGTGTTCACGTCGCACGACGCCCCGACGGCCTTCATGTCCTACGACATGTTCCTGCTCGTCTGCCCCCGCGCGCTGTGGAGCATCTTCACCTACGCCGCCCGGCTGCTATGCGCCCTTGCACTGTGGCTGTTCACAAAGGAGAGCTTCGGCGTGGTCGGCGCGGCGCTGCTGGCATGGGCCGCCGGCTTCGGGAAGCGCTGGCTGCGGAACGCGGTCATCGCGCTCTATGTCTTTCTGACGGAGCGGCAGCATATGCCCGCCCTGCCGTGGTACCGGAAGCTCTGGTTTGCCGTGACGTTCCCGCTGTTCGACGTCATCGGCCGCATCAGCACGGTCATCGCGCTGTTCTCCCATGTGGACTGGAAGCCGATCCCGCACGACTGCGCCGCCGGGATCGACGAGATGCAGACAGCAAAAACAGCCATCTCGTAATGAGACGGCTGTTTTGTTATTCCGATTCCTGACCGGACATTACTGCTTCTTCACGCTGCAGACGAAGTTCCAGCTGTCGCGGCACATATCGGCCACGGTCTTCTCGGCCTTCCATCCAAGGATGGTCTCCGCCTTGTGCGTGTCCGCCCACATCTGGGGCAGGTCGCCCTCGCGGCGCGGGCCGATGACATAGGGCACGTTCACGCCCGTGGCCTCCATAAACGTGTTCACCAGCTCCAGCACGCTCACGGCGTGGCCGGTGCCCAGATTGAAGGCCTCCGCGCCCGTGTGCTCCATGGCATAGTCGATGGCCTTGAGATGGCCCTTGGCCAGATCGACGACATGCAGATAGTCGCGGCGGCAGGTGCCGTCCGGTGTGGGATAGTCGTCGCCGAAGATCGTCAGCTTGTCCAGCTGACCGGCCGCCACGCGGGCGATATAGGGCATGAGATTGTTCGGGATGCCGTTCGGATCGTCGCCGAGCAGGCCCGAGGGATGGCCGCCGATGGGGTTGAAGTAGCGCAGCAGCACGGCCGTGAAGCCCGGCGTTGCGGTGCAGTAGTCGCGCAGGATCTGCTCGATCATGACCTTCGTCCAGCCGTAGGGGTTCGTTGCGACATAGGTGGGCATCGTCTCGACATAGGGGATGGCGTTGTCCGGGCCATAGACCGTCGCGGAGGACGAGAACACGAAGCGCGTGCAGCCCGCCTGCGCCATTTCCTCGAGCAGGGCCAGCGTGGAATCCAGATTGTTGCGGTAATAGGCCAGCGGGATATGGCAGCTCTCGCCGACCGCCTTGAAGCCCGCAAAATGCACGACGGCATCGATGCGGTGCGCCGTGAAGATCTCATGCAGGACGGCGCGGTCCTTCGCATCCGCCTGATAGAACGCGGGGCGCTTGCCCGTGATGGTCTCGATCTTGTCGATGACCGTACCGGACGCATTGGACAGGTCGTCCAGAATGACGACATCGTGGCCCGCCTCAAGCAGCTCGACGCAGGTGTGGCTGCCGATGAAGCCCGCGCCGCCGGTTACCAGAATTTTCATAACGATCCCTCCTGATCTGCAGTGCCGAGGAAGCGGCGGAATGCCGCCCGCCCGGCTTCATTTCGTTTGAAGACGCCCGCGTCTTCCAGCACCTGCGCAAACACCGCGCCGACCTCGCGGCGCAGGATGTCCGCCGTGTTTTCCGGCGTGAACGTGTAACGCGTTTTCAGCTCGTCGACCCAGTCGGCATGCTTGCCGAGGGTCTCGTCTACGCGGATGTCCGCGCCGGACAGGATGGCCTGCTCCAGTGCGGCCAGCTCGCCCTTCAGGCGGGCGGGCAGAACGGCAAGGCCCATGACCTCGATGAGGCCGATGTTCTCTTTTTTGATATGGTGCAGGGCCGCATGCGGGTGGAACACGCCGAGCGGATGCTCCGGCGTTGTGATGTTATTGCGCAGGACGAGGTCCAGCTCATAGTCTACGCCGCGGCGGCGGGCAATGGGTGTGATGGTGTTGTGCGGCTCGCCGTCCGTCTCGGCAAAGACGAAGGCACTTTCGTCCGTGTAGCCGCGCCATGCGCGCAGGATGCGGTCGGCCAGCTCCACAAGGCGGTCGCTGTCCGGGCCGGTCAGGCGCAGAACGGACATCGGCCACTTGACGATGCCCGCGCGGATATCGTCAAAGCCGCGGAAGCGGACAGGCTCCTCGACAGGCGCGCGCTCCATGGCAAATGTGTAGTGCCCGCCCTGGAAATGGTCGTGGCTCAGGATGGAGCCGCCGACGATGGGCAGGTCGGCATTCGAGCCGACAAAGTAGTGCGGGAACTGGCCGACGAAGTCCAGCAGCTTGCGGAAGGCCGCGCGGTCGATCTTCATCGGCGTATGCGTGCCGTTGAAGACGATGCAGTGCTCGTTATAATAGACATACGGCGAATACTGCAGATACCAGCTGCTGCCGTTGATCGTCACGGGAATGACACGGTGATTCTGGCGGGCCGGGTGGTTCATCCGTCCGGCATAGCCCTCGTTTTCGGCGCAGAGAGCGCACTTGGGATAGCCGGACTGCGGCGCGAGCTTGGCAGCCGCAATGGCGCGCGGGTCCTTCTCCGGCTTGGAGAGGTTGATCGTGATGTCCAGCGGACCGTAGGCGCTCTCGTAGACCCACTTCTGATCGCGCGCGATGCGGTCGCGGCGGATATAATTCGTGTTCTGGCTGAAGGCGTAGAACCAGTCCGTCGCCTGCTCCGGCGAAACGGCATACAGGCTGCGGAATTTGGCCCGCACCTCATGCGGCGCAGGTGTCAGCACGCCCATCAGCTTCGTATCGAACAGGTCGCGCGCCACGGAATTATCCTGTGCAACGCCGCGGGAAACGGCGTCCTCCGTCAGTTCGCGGAGCAGGTCTGCCAGCGGCAGCTCCGCCGGGGCGCAGTCAGGGTCGCAGCCGTCGAGCTGCAGGGCCTCAAGCAGACGGTTGCGCGCCCAGAGGCGGTCGTCCGCCTCGATAAGGCCGGTATCCTCCGCATAGTGGAGCACCCCGGCGATGCAGGCGTCAATCATGGCTGCACACCTCCGCCAGAATGCCGCCCTCCGGGCGGATGGACAGCACATGGCAGCTGCCCTCGCCCAGGACAGCCTCGATGCCGCTGCGGAACTCCTCGAGCTGTTCATTCGGCACGAAGGCCTGAATGGTGCCCGCAAAGCCGCCGCCGTGCACGCGGCATGCGCCATGGCCGCCCAGCAGGTGCTTGGCCAGCGCCAGCGCGAACGCGACCTCCTGACGGGCCGTGCGGCCCTCGGGGATCACATTCTGCAGATACATCCACGACGAATCGCCGGATTCCTTGACGTACTCAAGGAAGGCGGGGAAATTGTCGTTTTCGAGTGCACGCAGTTGCAGACGAACGCGCTTGTTGTCCTCATAGACATGGATTGCGCGCAGCACGGCGCGGTCCCCTGCCGCCTGCCGCACCTCGCCGAGGCGGGCGTAGAACTCGTCCTCCGGCACATCGCGCAGGGCCTCCTTGCCGAACACACGGCACACGGTCTTCAGCTCCTCCGTGATGGCGGCGTAGCAGTCCGTCAGGTCGCTGTGGCTCGCACCGGAATCGATGATGCACAGGCTGTAGCCGCAGGACGCGAAGTCAAAGGCGACGGGCTGGATCTTCGGATGGGCCGGATCGGCAAAATCGATGCCGATGATGTTGCCGACGGCGGAGGCCGTCTGATCCATCAAGCCGCAGGGTTTTCCGAAGTAGACGTTTTCGGCATACTGGCCGACCTGCGCGATCTCCGGAGCCGTCAGTCCGCAGCTGCCGAGATGGTTCAGGATCACGCCGATGAGGACCTCGAACGCCGCCGAGGACGACAGGCCGCTGCCCGGCAGCACCGTGGAGGTCACATAGGCGTCAAAGGCCATGGGCGCATGGCCCAGCGCGGCGAACCGCGCGGCAATGCCGCGGATGAGGGCCTTCGTCGTGCCCGCCTCGGCGGGGACGGCCTCCAGCTCTGACAGGGAGACCTCGCAGAGGGGATAGCCCTCGGACAGCACGCGGATGGTGCCGCGCTCGCTGCGGGCGACCGCCGCCACGGTGTCGAGGTTCACGGCGCCCGCCAGCACGCAGCCATGCTGATGGTCCGTGTGGTTGCCGCCGATCTCCGTGCGGCCGGGCGCGGAGAATATGAAGCCGGGCTTCGTGCCAAACTGATCTGTAAATCGCTTCTTGAGAGATTCGTACATCGGAACGACGCACCTTTCTGTGATTTCTTTTTGTTCGCTTTTAATTACCGATATCTCTATTTTAGGGAAATATGTTGCGGATGCAATGGAATTTTCAAGCGCTGATATGGAAATTTGTTGCCTTTTGTGGTATTCTGGTACGGGAGGCGGGTATCATGGCAGTTTACTTCAAGAATTCCTATAAATCCGACGGCGCCGCTCTGCCGCTGTCGGTAAAAAATGTCGGGTTTCAGCAATGCACACCCGGCTACCGCTGGGGCGCGGGCGTGCGGGATCACTATCTCATCCACTACGTCGTTTCCGGCCGCGGGACGTTCACGGCGGCCGGGCGGGCCTTCCCCGTGCGCGCGGGCGAGGTATTTCTCGTCTGGCCGAACGTCGTGGTGAGCTACGAGGCAGACACGGAATCGCCGTGGGAATACTACTGGCTCGGCTTCAGCGGGCCGGATGCCGCCGCCCTGCTGGCGCGCACGGACCTGCGCCCGGACGCGCCCGTGCTGCACATCGACTTTGGGCGGACGTTCCAGCGCTACATCACCGCGATCTACGAGGCGCGCGGCCAGTCCGCGTGGAGCCGGACGCAGATGCTGGGCTATGCCTACCTGCTGCTCGGCAAGCTCATCGAGGGACGGGAAGGCCCAGAGGACCGCGGAGACGTCATCGACCGCGCGGCGGCCTATATCGAGAACAACTACGCCGAGCCCATCACCGTCGACGACATCGCCTCCTTTGCCGGGGTGAGCCGCAGCTGGCTCTACCGCGGCTTCATGCAGCGCTTCGGCCGCTCCCCCACCGCCCTGCTGCGGGAGACCCGGCTGAAAACGGCGCGCACCCTGCTGCGCGGCACGACGATGCATATCTCCGAGATCGCGTGGTCCGTCGGCTATCCGGATGCGCTCTACTTCTCGCGTGTGTTCGCCGCCAGCGAGGGCTGCTCCCCGAGCGTCTACCGCGCCGGGCAGGAGCATACCTGATACAGCAAACGGGACCGCCGACGAGGCGATCCCGTTTTTTGAAACTCAAAGCACTTTTGCCAGAAATTCCTGAAGGCGCAGGTTTTTCGGCGCGCCGAAGATCTGCTCCGGCGTGCCCTCCTCGACGAGCTTGCCCTGATCGAGGAAGAGCACGCGGTTTCCGACCTCGCGGGCAAAGCCCATCTCATGTGTAACGACGACCATGGTCATGCCGGTGTGCGCCAGCTCCTTCATGACGTCGAGCACCTCGCCGACCATCTCGGGGTCGAGCGCGGAGGTCGGCTCGTCGAACAGCATGACCTCCGGCTCCATCATGAGTGCGCGCACGATGGCCACACGCTGCTTCTGGCCGCCGGAGAGCTGGATGGGATAGGCGTCAGCACGGTCCTCAAGGCCGACACGGCGCAGCAGCTGCAGGGCCTTTTCCGTGGCCATTTCACGCGGCATACGGAGCACCTTTTCCGGCGCCAGCGTCATATTCTGCAGGATGGTCCGGTGCGGGAAGAGGTTGAAATGCTGGAATACCATGCCCATCTTCTGGCGCAGCTGGTCGATGTTGACCTTTTTCTGCGTGATATCGACGCCGTGGAACAGAATAGAGCCACTCGTCGGCGTTTCCAGCAGGTTCAGGCTGCGCAGGAACGTGCTCTTGCCGGAGCCGGAGGGGCCGATGGCCGCGATGACATCGCCCTGCCGGATATCGACGGAGATGCCGTCCAGCGCGCGGATGGCGTCCTTTTTGAAATACTTGCAGAGATTCTGCACGGAGATGATGACATTATCTGCGGTCGCCACGGCTCATTCTCCTTTCGAAATACTGGATGATCTTCGACGTCGGGAACGTCAGGCAGAAATACACGCAGGCAGCGATGATCAGCGGCTCGCCAATGGAGAACGTCGCGGACTTCACGGAGTTCACTGCGGACATGATCTCCTGCACGCCGATGGTATAGCAGATGGACGACTCCTTGATGATCGTCACGAACTCATTGGCGATGGCCGGGAGGATGTTCTTGATGGCCTGCGGCAGCACGATGGACTGCAGCGTCTGGCGGCGCGTCAGGCCGAGGCTGCGGGCGGCCTCCGACTGGCCGGGGTCGATGCTCTGGATACCGGCGCGGATGATCTCGCTGAGGTAGGCAGCGGAGTTCAGCGCCAGCGAAATGACGCCCGGCAGAAAGCGCTCAAAGCGAATGAAGCCGAACAGCTTGAACGACGGCAGCGATACGCCGCCGAAAACGATATAATAGATGATGAACAGCTGCACCAGCATCGGTGTCGCGCGGAACACCTCCACATAGATGGAAGCGAAAATGCTCAGAGGCTTGATGCGGCTCATACGCATCAACGCCAGAACGAGAGCCAGCAGAAAGCCAAACACGACCGTCAGGAACGACAGCGAGACGGTGCAGATCATGCCCTCCTTGAACATGGTCAGGTATCGCAGGGCGGCGCGGAAGCCATTGACAGAAAGCAACGGGGGTCCCTCCTTTATAATTTCGACAAACGTGCAGACTTCTCTCGCCTATCGGCGGGAGAAGTCTGCGATTTCCTTACTCTTTCAGATGCGTGCTTACCCCTGATTATCCAGCAGACCTTCGTAGGTGTTGCCCTCGGCAAGCGTGTTGGCCTCGGCGACGAACTTGTCCATGGAGCCGTCCTCCTTGGCGGCTGCAATGGCGAGGTTCACGGCAGCCAGCAGCGCGCCGTTGCCCTTGCTCACGCCGACAACGGAACCCTCCTGCTCATAGGGGACGTCGAACTTGACACACAGCTCCGGATAGTTCTTGGCATAGGCCTCGGCAACGACCGTTTCGATGAACGCGCCGTCCAGCTTGCCGCTCAGCAGCTCGGCAATGATGTCCGTGACCTTCGAGAGCTCCACGATATCGGCGTCCGGCGTGTTCTCCTTGGCGAGGTCGGCCTGAATGGAGCCGAGCTGCGCGCCGATCTGGTAATCCGCCTTGTTGGCGTCGGCCAGCGTGGAGAAGGAATCCGCCTTGTCCTGCACGGTCACAAACGACTGGCCGCCGACATAGTAGATATCCGAGAAGTCCATCTTGTCCTCACGGGCGGGATCAGGTGAATAGCCGGAAAGTGCAAGATCGACCTTCTTCGCACTGAGCTCGCTGAGCGTACCGTCGAAGTCCATGGGGATGATCTCAAGCTCCAGACCGAGGTAATCAGCGATGTACTGCGCAAGCGCGATGTCGAAGCCCACAAGCGTCGGATTCTCGTTCTCATCGATGGAATAGAATTCATACGGCGCGAAGTCCGGACTGGTCGCGACGGTCAGCTTGCCGTCCGTGACAGTCTTCAGCAGAGGCTTCAGCTCCTCGATGGACATGGATGCATAATCGGTTTCATCTGCGTCTGCGCCCTTGCCGCAGCCCGCAAACAGAGACAGCGCCAGCGCAAGGGCCAGCGTCAGGACGATCCATTTTTTCATGCTTTCATTCTCCTTCATGTTCCGGCGGAGCGTGTCCGCTTTATCGTTTGAATTTATATACATTCTATATCAATTTTTATTCAAAGTCAATCTCAAAAACCGACGAAGAATCCGTCATGCAGAGACACAATGCTGTGCAGCTTTCACAAGAACGGCCCAGAAATTGAATTTTCTGAAATAGCAAAAATATGGCTTGACAAATTCCGCAAAATGAAGTACAATAATTCACGCAAATCGCGCCATGCTACTGTGGCTCAGTTGGTAGAGCAGCTGATTCGTAATCAGCAGGTCGCCGGTTCGAGTCCGGCCAGTAGCTCCAAAAGCAGTCCTTGTTCGCAAGGGCTGCTTTTTCGTTGTAGAAACCCCCCCCACCGGCTGCGCCGGTGGGGGCTTTTCTCGGTAAAACCGGCCGCCCGGAAAACCCGGACGGCCGGTTTGAAATTGTGTTACAGCAGCGCCTTTTTCTGCTCCAGCCGGTCGTAGTTATGCAGCCAGTCGGATTTAAGGAAGTAGATGAGGAAAATGATACAGCTCACGCCCCAGGTGAGCGGATAGGCCGTGAAGATGACGTCGATTTTGGCCACAAGCGGCACGACGATGGAGATATAGGCCACGCGCAGCACACACCAGATGGCAAGCATGATGAACATCGGCACCATCGGCTTGCCAGCGCCGCGCATAATGCCCGCGATGCAGTGGGCAAAGGCCAGGAAGCAGAAGAACAGCGCCTCCACATGGGCCTGCCGCACGCCGATCTCAATGACGGCGGGGTCGTTCTGGAAAATGGCCACGAGCGGCTCTGCCAGCAGGAACAGCACCACGCCGATGCACTCGGCCAGCGTTGTGGAGCAGACGATGCCGAAGCGCACACCCTTCTTCACGCGCTCATACTGATGCGCGCCGAGATTCTGGCTGACGAAGGTCGTCAGCGCCATCGTGAAGCAGGTGATGGGAAGGAAGGCAAAGCCCTCGAGCTTGGCATAGGTGCCGCAGCCCGCCATGGCGTTCGAGCCAAAGGCGTTGATGTTGCTCTGCACGATGACGTTTGCAAAGGCGATGATGGAATTCTGCACGCCGGAGGGCAGGCCGAAGTGGATAACCTGCTTGAGCATAGGCAGATGGAAGCGAATTTTGCGCAGGCACACACGGTAGACCGTGTCATAGTGGCACAGGCGGAAGATGCAAAGGCCGAGGCTCACGAACTGCGAAATACTCGTGGCCAGTGCGGCAGACCAGACCCCCCAATGGAACACACCGACAAACAGCAGGTCGAGCGCGATGTTCACAAGCGACGACAGGATCAGGTAATACAGCGGGTGGCGGCTGTCTCCCACGGCCTGCAGGATGCCAACGCAGAGGTTATACATGACGATGGCTATGGAGCCCGCAAAATACATCCGGAAATAGTCGATGGAGTTCGGCAGCACGTCCGCATCCGTCTTCATGAGGCGCAGCAGCTGCGGCGTGAGCGTCATGCCGAGCACCGTCAGCACGATGCCCGCCGTCAGGCCGAAGGCCAGCGTCGTATGGACGGCCGTCTGGAGTTTCTCGTTGTCCTTCGCGCCGTAGTAGCGTGCGATGACGACGCCCGCGCCGACGGCGATGCCGTTGAAAAAGCCGACGAGCAGGAAGATCAGACTGCCGGAGGAGCTGACGGCGGCATAGGCGTTCTTATCCAGAAAGCGGCCGACGATAAAGGCGTCAGCTGTGTTGTAGAGCTGTTGGAAAATGTTTCCGAGCAGGATGGGCAGGGCAAAAAACAGCATGCCGCGCCAGATCGAGCCGGAGGTCAGCGAATGCTTCATCTTCGTCTCCTTTTCTTTTCTGAAATTTTACTTAGGCACAGACGCTCTGTGCCGCAATCATGCTTGAGGACCGGAAATCGGGGGAAGGAAAGAATGAACGGAAACCGTCAGGGTCTCCCTTCTCGTTCCATCACTCCCCGCAGCGGCAAAAAAAATGCAAAATAATAATTCTATTTTACACTTTTGCAAACGGCTTGGCGAAAAAGTCCGAAAGGACCTTTGGGATAAGCTGCAGACCTGCTGCCTAAAATTGGCCGCAGGTCTTTTTTGCAGAGATTCTGCCATAATTATAGCATGGTTTTTCCGTTCCCGCAAGTCCTGCTGCACGCCGCGATAAAAAATGCTGCGGAGGTCCTCCGCAGCATCGGGCCGTCAGGGCTTCAGTTTCTGCACCGCATCCGTGATGGTCTGCTCCACGGCATCGGCGGCCTTCTGCGCCTCCCGGCGCACGCCGGACTGCCGCGGCAGCATCAGCGCTACCGTGCCGCCTGCGGCCATACCGAGGCCGAGCGTCAGCAAAAAGGATCGTACCTGCATCGTTCTTCCTCCCTTCACGCTTTTCTGCACGGTTAGCATGCCCGCGCCTGCGCAAAAAAACACTTCAGCTTTTTGCCAAGCTGCTTTCGAAATTGCAAAAATGAAATTTTGAAATATTATCTTGCAATTTTTCCCGCTGCGGGGAGTGATGGAACGAGAAGGGAGGCCCTGACGGTTTCCATTCCTGCTTTTCTTCCCCTCCGAAGCTTTTGGCCGGCAGTTTTTTGACCGTCTGTCACTTTTCATTTTTGAATTGCTGTGCTATACTGAAGGAAAATCCCATGCACAGAGAGGAACGGACTATGACAACAATCTACCTGATCCGGCACGCGGAGGCGGAGGGCAATGTCTTCCGCCGCATCCACGGCCAATATGATTCCTGCGTGACGCCGAATGGCCGCCGCCAGATCGCGGCGCTGGCGCAGCGCTTTGCAGGCATCCCCGTCGACGCGGTCTATGCCAGCGATCTGAAGCGCACCTGCCTGACGGCGACGGCCATCTACCGGCAAAAGGGCCTGCCGCTCCACCGCGACGCGCGCTTCCGCGAGGTCGGCCTCGGCCCGTGGGAGGACACGCCGTTTGGCGAGTTGGAGCGACGTTATCCCGCGCAGCTGCACGCCTTCTCTCACGATTCCTACCATTGGTATGTGGAGGGCGCGGAGTGCTTCCTGCAATATGCACACCGCTTCCTTGCCGGGCTGAACGACGTCGTCCGCCGTCACGAAGGGCAGTCCATCGCCATTTTCTCTCACGGCATGGTCCTGCGCGGCGCGCTGATAGAGCTGTTCTTCCCCGGGCAGGACGAAGGCGTCAGCCACAGCGAGAACACAGCCGTCACGGAGCTGCACTGGGAAAACGGCAGCTATGAGCTGATCTCGCTGAACGACGCTACGCACCTGACGCCGGAGCTCTCGACGCTCGGCCGCCAGAACTGGTGGCGCGGCAGCCGCTATCTGGATTTCAATATGTGGTATCGCGACGTAGCTCCGGAGGACGCTCCCCTGCTGGCCGCGCTTGGCTGCCCGCAGACGGAGCCGGGCGACCGCGTTCGCATTGCCATGCTGCGCGATACCCCCGCCGGGATGGTCGCCACGCGCCGCCTGGACGGCGATGAGGGCGCGCTGCTGCATCTGGCCCTGCTGCCGGAGCACCGCGGCTGCGGGCTGGCGGCGCAGCTTCTGGGCGAGGCGATCTGCCCGCTGCGTGCCGGGGGCGCAAAGCACCTGCGCCTGCTTTGCCCGGTGACGGACAAGGGCACAAAGCGCCTGCTCGCCACCTATGGCATCACGGACGGCTGCTCCATCGTGCCGACGGAGGAATAACTACTTCTTGCTTTCTCCTGCCAGGCATGGTAGAATAGGCTTACAGAAAAGAAAGAGAGGTACCTCCCATGGCAGAACCCTATGTCAACCCCGCGGAGCTTCCGGTGAAGCGCCGCGAAAACATCGCCCTCGGTGTGCTCGGCGCGCTGCTCTTCTCCGCCGCCGGTGGCCTGGTCCATTTCGGCCTGCTGCAGCTCGGCTATATTGCGTGGATCAGCGCGCTGGTCGGCATGGCCGCCGGTTACTTCGGCTATGGCCTGTTTTCCGGCCGGAAGAACACCGTGCACGGCGCGATCCTCGCCGTCGTGTTCACCATGCTGATGATCGTCGCCGCCGAATATTTCGGTCTGGCAAAGGAGATCTTTGATGCGTTCAAGGAAACCTACGATATCGCGTTCCGCGATGCCCTGGCATCCGTTCCCGATTTCCTGACGGAGGCGGAAATCCGAACCAGCGTTCTGAAGGACCTTGGCATCGCCTTTGTCTTCAGCATTCTGGAGGCCGTCTTCTTCATCCGCGATGCCGTCCGCAAGTCCAAGGCCGCCGCTGCCGCCGAGACAGAGGCCGCCGCAAAGAACCCCGCAGAGTTCTGATCCCCGATCTATCCAAAGAGCCGCCCACCGAGGGCGGCTCTTTTCAGCTTGTCAAAGAAAGTCCCTTCGGGCCTTTTCTGCAAGCTGCTTTCCGAATTGCAAAATCAAATTTTGCAGCATGATTTTGCAATTCTGCCGCTGCGGCGGGTGATTGAACGTGAAAGGACACCCTGACGATTTCCTTTCACACTTTCCTTCCCTCCGAAACTTTTGGCTTGGCAGTTTTTTGACAGTCTGAGTTCTTATCATCTCTATCATCATACGACTTTTTGCCGCACTTGAAAAGGGGGTTTTGTCAAATTTTCAGGATTTTACAACGCCGGGATTGCAGCAGCGGCGCATTTCCGGTATAATGGAGCAAAACATCTGGAAAGGAGCAGGCCCCATGACGGAACCGATCTGGGAAAAGGGCTACACGCAGAACCGGGAGCTTTCGTGGCTGCAATTCAACGCCCGCGTGCTTGAGGAGGCGGAGGACGAGACCGTTCCCCTGCTGGAGCGCGTGAAATTTCTCTCCATTTTCACGAGCAATCTCGATGAATTCTATATGATCCGCGTCGGCAGCCTCGGCGACGTCGCCGCGCTGGGCGGCCACGGCGTGGACAACAAGTCCGGCCTGACGGCAAAGGAGCAGCTCGAGCGGATCTATGCGGCGACGGCCCCGCTGTATGAGCGGCGCGACCGTGTCTTCCGCCGCGTGGAGCGGGAGCTTGGCGCAGAGGGCCTGCAGCGCCTGCGCATGAACGAGCTGACGCAGGACGAGCACCACTATATCCGCCAGCTCTTCCGCACGGCCATTCAGCCGCTGCTCTCGCCGCAGATCGTCGACGCACATCATCCCTTTCCCCATCTTGCCAGCAAGACGCTGCACGTCGGCGTGCGGCTGTCGCGGAAAAAATCGGAATTCTGGGGTCTTATCCCCATGCCGCCCTCCGTGCCGGAGCTTCTATTCCTGCCGGAGCAGAATGGCATTTGCCGCTACGTTCCGCTCGAGGAGGTCCTGCTGTTTTACGCAGATAGCGTGTTTGAGATGTACAGCACGCTCGAAAAGGTCGTGTTCTGCGTCACGCGCAATGCGGACATCAACCCGGACGACGAGCCGTTCGCGCCGGACGGCCGCGAGATCGACCTGCGCGCCAAGATGGAAAAGCTGCTGCGGGAGCGCAGGCGGCTGTGCGTCGTGCGCGTGGAGCTTTCCGCGCCCATCAGCGGGCACTTTGCCGAGTTGTTCCGCAAGCGCTTCGATATCTCCGGCGAACAGATCTTCGTCTCCTGCGAGGCGCCGCTGTGCATGGACTACGCCTTCTCGCTCGGCGAGCATCTGCCGGAGGCCCGCCGCGCCGCCCTGTCCGACCCGCCCTTCACGCCGCAGCAGCCCGCCATGCTGCTGCCGGGCCAGAGCCTGCTGCGCGCCGCGCTGAAGCGCGACCTGTTCCTGTCCTATCCCTATGAATCCATGGAGCCGTTCCTGCAGATGGTGCGCGAGGCGGCCAATGCGCCGGACGTTCTGTCCATCCGCATCACGATCTACCGGCTGGCCCGCAAGGCCAAGCTCGTGGACTATCTCTGCGCCGCCGCCGAAAACGGCAAGGACGTAACCGTCCTCATCGAGCTGCGCGCCCGCTTTGACGAACAGAACAACATCGACTGGTCCGAGCGGCTGGAGGAAGCGGGCTGCAAGGTGCTCTATGGCTTTGAGGACTACAAGGTCCATTCCAAGATCTGCCTCATCACTCTGCGGGAGCGCGGCGCACTGCGCCATGTCACGCAGATCGGCACAGGCAATTATAACGAGAAGACCGCAAAGCAGTATACGGATGTCTCGCTCGTTACGGCAGACCAGAATACCGGAGCGGACGCCGCGGCCTTCTTCAGCAATATGGCGCTCGGCAATCTCGAGGGCAGCTACGGCACGCTGCTCGTTGCGCCGCACCAGCTGAAGAAGCCGATCCTCGCACGCATCGAGGAACAGACAGCGCTCGGCCCAAACGGCTACATTCTGATGAAGTTCAATTCTCTGACGGATATCGACGTCATCCACGCCCTGTCGCGCGCCTCGCAGGCGGGCGTCCGCGTCGAGCTCATCATCCGCGGCATCTGCTGCCTCGCCCCCGGCGTGCCGGGCTATACGGACAACATCACCGTCACGAGCATCGTTGGCCGCTTTCTGGAGCATTCCCGCATCTTCTGCTTCGGCCGCGGCGAGCAGGAGCAGGTCTATATCTCGTCTGCCGACATGATGACGCGCAACACCGTCCGCCGCGTGGAGATTGCCTGTCCCATTCGCAGCCCGGAGATTCGCCGCAGGCTCCACGAAATTCTGGACGCCATGCTGGCGGATACCGTCAAGGCGCGCGTCCTGCTGCCGGACGGAACGTATACGAAAAAGCCACCTTCCTATGAGCCGGTCTGCGCGCAGGTCCTGCTCATGAAGCGTGCCGTCGAAGCCGCGCAGCAGCAGAGCACCGCTGTCCCGCAGAAAAAGCGCTCTCTCTGGGAAAAGCTCTTCCACCGGAAGGGCCGCTGACCATGGCGGAAGCACCGTCGTTTTTTGCCTCCGTCTATGCGCTCGTCGCGCAGATCCCACCCGGCTTTGTCGCATCCTACGGCCAGCTGGCCCGTATGCTCGGCGCGCCGCGGGCCGCGCGGCAGGTCGGCTGGGCCATGCGCCGCTGCCCGGACGAACTGCCGTGGCAGCGTGTCATCCGAGAGGACGGCACGATCGCAGGCGGGGAATATGCCCCGCTGCGCCGCGCCATGCTGGAGGCCGAGGGCGTCCCGTTCACGCAGGACGGCCGCGTCGCCATCGACCGCTGCCGCTGGCAGCCCGGGGAAGCGGGTCTCGTTTGAGAGCCTGTCGAAAAAGCCTCGCAGAGTTTGCGCCCGCAGGCGCAAAGAAAATGGAAATCATTTTC
>ERZ773193.1436-NODE-1436-length-29744-cov-5.467547_pt1 | contig 29744 bp, 31 predicted proteins | sample MGYA00511110_ERZ773193 | MGnify/ENA primary metagenome ERZ773193 (study PRJEB29015, sample SAMEA2737784) | human gut metagenome | biome: human gut; feature: human-associated habitat; material: faeces | place: China | collected 2012 ...
TACGGCCTTTTTCACTCGTCCAAAAGCGTAGGGGAAAACAAATGGTTTTCTGAACACGGCGGCGGGGCATATTTCGGGAGAAAACAATTTTGCTTTCCCCTTAGTGAATAGGTGTGGGCTGCACTCCAGCGAAATGGCTCTTTTATCCCGAAGGACGGTTTTTGCGCCTGTCTGCGGGCAGAGGTATTTGCGCCAGTTCCTCGGCGGAAACGAAAAAAGCGGTTTTTAAGTCGTTCATATAACAGTCCTCTTTTCCTGTTAAGTGCCTGACTTAAAAACCGCTGTGCTTATTTCCAGTCTTTGAAAATCTCATTGAAAGCAGCGTCCATCGTTGCTTTCATGCTTTTTTCAATGAAACGGAAGATTTCTGCCTCCATCACGGATTGTTCCCGCTTCTTTTTCTTACCCTTTTTCTTGCGCCTGCCGTCTGCGTCAATTCTCACTTGCCCGTCACCTCGCTTGTAAAGATGATTTGGGGAATAATCTCTTCGGCCTGCCCGCTCTGTTCCCGATCCTAAATGCGCTCATACATTGTCTTGCGTTGCTCTGTCCAATTCTCTACTGCGGATTGTCCGTTCAACTGATACCAATAGCGGTTAGGGATCATGCCATGCTTTCTATAAAACTTCATTTTCTCTATATCCATAGGGGAAAACTCCTTCCAGCTTCAAAATATACCATAGACGAGGCAACGCCTCGTCTATGCAGGAGAAATGAAAAGCCCGCCTATCCCGCGCGCTTGCGCGCGGGCGGCGGGTTTCATTTCTCTTATTCTCTTCGTAGTTATTTGAAAAATAGGCGTGATGGATAAATAGGAAATGACATATTAAAAACAGATACTTTTTCCCCAATAATAATTATCTTTTCTTTTATTATTAGGCAAAAAGTATCCGTTTTTATTTTGCTTTCCACCACGCACTTAACTCGATCTTCTGACCGCGACGTATAAAAAAATCTTCACCAAGTTTATCAGAGATCATCTGCTTTACAATTGCCTCGAAGTCTTTTTCCAACACATTTTTTGCGGACACAACCACGCTGACCGATACGTCCAAATCATCCGCAATTTGCTGATTCGTAATCATCACCTCGGGATTATGAGCGATCAACCAGAGAAGCAATTTAATAACGGCCTCCCAACTTACGCTTTCAGAAGAATACTCATGCATCCGTACACGCTCAAGCCATTCCCTCGGCAAGGCAATTTCTTTTTCTTTTGGAATGATACGCAGGCTATATGTTCGTCCATTAACGAAACTTTCTATATAGTGCCTGTCTGTTAGACGTCGAATAGCCTCCCGCAACGCCTCTCTGTTTTTGTGCTGTGGGGATACGGAAAAGTATCTACACATATCAGTCAGATTGCCGTGATACTCTCCACCGAAGTCCGCAATCATGGCTAAAATGCGGAACTCTTTCTTATTGAGCGGTAGCCACTCTCGATAAAACGCCACATTCTCCATATCAATATCTTATCTATAATTTTGTAGGGGTGCGTTATCCCGTCAACAGACGGGATAACGGCCCTCGCTTTCTTCTCGAATGATAATATCATAGACTCGGAATACCTCGTCAATAGGATCGTTGGTAAACCGCTTTGTCTCGTCGTTGATGCTATATCCACGCATAACATAGTGGCGGATACACTTCTCAACAGCCTCACGATAACTGACACCATCGGCACGCACAAAATTCTCTTTCATATCAATAGTCTCCTTTTTCATTATATTTAAGTAGGTTTATCATTTACTGATTGCTGGCATGCTGTAAAGCATAATTGCTCGTCTGCTCGACGGGGAAATTTACCATTTTGGCCTTTGCGTTGTTTTTGATCTTAGTGAGCTTCACTTTGCTTACAACATTCTTGCCGTCCTTCATCGTGAAGTTAGGGAACTCATTCAGAAACCACTGCTTGGCCGAAGGATACTTGTTCTTCGCATCGCCCTGTGCCTCATTAAACTCTGCCATCAGTTCTTCGCTGTTTTTCTGATTGCTAATATAGTCCATCATCATTTTGAGCGTCAGGCCTTTGTAAGTCTTCTTGTTTCCGCTATTCTTAATGGTCTTTTCCACCACGCGGAAAGTGGGCTGACCTTCGATCATTTTAATCAGTGCCGTATACTCGTCCGTAGTGGGGTTGCTTGCCTTTTTCAGCGTGGCCTTGGTAGCAACGATAGTGCGGTTGGTGAAATCATAAGCGAACAAATTCTTCATGGTAAAACCTTTCTGGTACTCTTGGCACCGTGCGTATTTTTAGGTCGCCACCGTTAATTTTGAAGTGAGGTTTGTTTTGTTTCATCTCTCACTTTCTGGGCTTATTATAACAAAAGGGGTATCCAATAGTACTGGATACCCTAAGCATAAATTCAAACTCGTTTTTTTAATTCACCTGTAGGAAAGATGTTCGATCTTCTTTAACCTTGTTCATAGATGCTGAGAGATAAGAAAAGATGTTCTCCGATCTTCAAAGATGCTGAAAGTGGAATGTGTTCAGTATTGTTCAGTAAAATTGACTTCCATAGATAGGCGTGCTAATATATAAATAAAGAACGCAGGAGGTCTAACGACCGAAAACGCAGATTTCAAGGAGCAGGAAAAGCCATAGAAAGCCTTGCGTAGCAAGGATTTCTGCCCGTGCGGCGAGCACCGTTGGCAGAGCACCTGCCTTTTAAGCAGGGTGTCCGGGGTTCGAATCCCCGACGAGGCACCAAAAAAGAGATGGCTTTAAGCTGTCTCTTTTTTTTGGATTCCGTTAGAAATTAAAATACTCGGGGCAAATAAACACCTCAGGGCAGCTTCTCTTGCCGCTCTGCGGCAATTCACCTTCTGTCGCGGCAGAAAACGAATTTGAATTTATTTCGTGCCGTGCGCGGCACGAAACTCTACGAGGCTTTTCATTCTACGCCGCCCGCAAAGAACCTTTGCTTGTCTGCTCGTGGCTTTTTTGCTATGCTGAGAGCAGCAAGGGAGGTCGATCTATGTCTGATTTCAGTTCCAACCTGCGGCGGCTGCGGAAAAGGGCAGGCCTTTCGCAGGACGCGCTCGCGGAAAAGCTCTCCGTCACCCGCCAGACTGTTTCAAGCTGGGAGCGCGGCAATTCCTACCCGGACCTTGACATGCTGGTGCACATCAGCGACGTGCTCGCGACCGATCCGAACGAGCTGCTTTACCCGAATCAAAAACGCAGGAGCGGCGGCGTGAGCCGCCTTGTGGACGACGACTTTTTCGGCAAGCTCACGGTCGTCATTTGGATCGTGGGGTTCCTGCTCGGCCTGCCCGCCGGCGGTCAAGACTATGCGTCGGGGCCGAACACCATCTCGTGGCATTTCGTGTTTTCCGACGCGCTGCGATGCTGGGCTCCCGCATTTTTGACCGGCATGGCGTTTCTCGGCCTTCAGAAGATCATCGACCTTTTGAAAGAGCGCGGCGAGTGAGCGGGCATCTTTGCCCAGGCCCTTGCCATTCTCCTCAAAAACGGCTATGATGGACTTACTTTACATGAACAGGAGAAGCGCATTGAACATCACGACCATTTTATTCGACCTGGACGGGACGCTGCTGCCGATGGATCAGGAGGCGTTCACGACCGGATACTTTAAGTTCCTCGCCAAAAAGCTCGCGCCCTACGGCTACGAGCCCAAATCCCTCGTCGACGCCATTTGGGCGGGCACGGCGGCCATGGTCAAAAACGACGGCAGCTGTACGAACGAGCAGGCCTTCTGGAAGAAGTTCGCGTCGATCTACGGCGAGGAAAAGTGCCAAAGCGACCAGGGCCTTTTCGAGGATTTCTACGCCAATGAGTTCAACGCCGCGCGCGACATCTGCGGCTTTAATCCCGCGTCGGTGGAGACGGTCCATAAGCTCAAAGAGTGCGGCTACCGCGTTGCGCTGGCGACGAATCCGATCTTTCCCCACGTAGCGACGGAGAACCGTATCCGCTGGGCGGGCCTTGTGCCGGAGGATTTTGAGATGTACACCACCTACGAGGCCTCGACCTTCTGCAAGCCGAATCCTGCTTACTACCTCGAGGTCGCGCGCACGCTCGGCGTCAAGCCGGAGGAGTGCCTGATGGTCGGCAACGACGCGACCGAGGACATGGCCGCGCGCGAGGTCGGGATGGATGTCTTTCTTTTGACCGACTGTCTCATCAACGCGAAAAACCGCGACCTGAACGCCTATCCCCGCGGCGATTTTGCCGCGCTGAACGCTTACATTGACGCACTGCAATAAAAAACTGCCGCCCAAACGGGCGGCAGTTTTTACTTTTCGAACACTACTTTCTGCTTTTCCCGTTCTGCGCGGTGACGAGGCGGAAGATCGTGGACACCAGCAGGATCGCCACGGCGATGCTGCCCGCGACGCCCGCGGTCTCAAGTCCTTTGTGCACCGCGGCCTGCACATCGCCGCCCAGGCCGAGGCTCATCGTGTAGTAAATGCCCGCGCCCGGCACCAGCGGCAGGAGCGAGATGACGAGGTACGACGTGACAGGGTATTTGCGCGAGCGCGCCATAAGCTCAGAATACAGCGCCGAAACGACGGCGGCGAAGAAATTCATGCTGTAAATGCTCATGCCCAGATCACGGCAGAGCAGGTACGTCATCCATGTGAACACGCCGCCGAGCGCGCAGAGAATGCTGCCCCAGTCGTGCACATTGAAGAGGATGAAAAAGCCCGTACAGGCGACGAAGATCATCACGGCCTGTGCCCAGGCGGGATAGCTCGCTGAGCCGGACGCGACCGTCAGCCCGTATACGCCGGACGTGGCGCGCCATGCCGCCGCCGTGCCGAGCGCGATGGCGAACGCCGAGAGAAGCACCTGCACGATGCGGTTGATGCCGGAGTTCGTATCGCCGTAAATGATGTCGCGCATGGAGGTCGTGATGAGAAGGCCGGGGACCAAGATCATTAAGGTGCCGATGATGACAAAGTCGATATAGTCGACCAGATGGAAGCCCGCGGCGAGATACGCCGGCACCGCCATGGCGAACGCCTCGACGATGGTGCTGAAAAACGGGTTCGTCTCGCGCCTGTCCATCTGGCGCGAGACAAAGCCGATGATGAGGCCAAGAAGGCCCGCGAACAGGCTGTCGCGCAGCGTGCCGCCAAACACCGGGCAAAAGCCCGCCGCGGCGCAGAAATTGCCCAGGTAATAAACGGGCACCGAGTAGTGCCGCCGCCCCTTGAGCGTTTCGTCGAGCCACTGCGCGGCGGCGCTCGGGTCAGGCGTTTCGGCGCAGATGCGGCGCGAGAGCGCGTTGAGCTTTTCCACCGACTCGAGGTCATTGCCGTGAAAGCCGACGCGCTTCATCACCATCAAAGGCTTGCCGTTGGCCGCCTCGAGGCTGACCATCACGCAGTTGGGGATGGAAAAGGCCTCGCATTCAATGCCGTAGGCGCCGATGATGCGGCGTATCGTCTCTTCGACGCGGAACGTCTCCGCCCCGCTGAGTGCCAGATGATAGCCGACGCGCGCGGCCAGATCGGTCAAAAGGTAATAATCCATAAAAAATCCTCATATTTTTGGGAAATTTGCCGTCAGCGGGCCTTATATTACAGCGAAACGACCGTCCTGTCAATGCTGACAGGGCGGTCACGCAAAAAACATTTGCCATTTTGCCGCGGCGGCACTATACTGGTGCTCGGTCAAGCGGAAAACAGAAAGAAATGAGAGAGATCATGGGAACTACAGTCAAAAAGCATGAGATCGACATGCTGCACGGCTCCATCTGGAATAAGCTGCCGCTCTTTGCCCTGCCAGTCGCGGCCACGGCGATCTTGGAGCAGCTCTTCCACGCCTCGGACGTTGCCATCGTCGGCAACTTCACGGGCGATGCGCGCACAGTCGCCGTCGCGGCGGTGGGCGCGAACGGCCCGATCATCGGCCTCATCGTCAACCTTTTCATCGGCATCGCGCTCGGCGCGAACGTCGTCATCGCGAACGCCATCGGCTGCCGCGACGACAATGCCGTCAAGCGCGCGGTGCACACGGCCATCGTGTTTGCCGTGTGCGGCGGCGCAGCGGTCGCGCTGCTTGGTCAGCTCATCGCCTCGCCGCTTTTGAGTATTCTCAATGTGCCGGAGGACGTGTTCCCCTATGCGCTTTTGTATCTGCGCATTTACCTTCTCGGCATGCCGGTGATATTGCTCTACAACTTTGAGGCCGCGATCTTCCGCAGCATCGGCGACACGAAAGTGCCGCTCGCGGCGCTCGCGGTCTCCGGTGTGCTGAACGTGCTGCTAAACCTCTTTTTCGTCATTGTGCTGCATATGACGGTCAACGGCGTCGCCATCGCCACGGTGGCGGCCAACGCCGTGAGCGCGGCACTGCTCTACGTCCGCCTGACGCGCACGGATAAATGCGTGCGCGTGGAGCGGAAAGCGCTGCGCATCGACGGCGCGAGCTTGAAGCGCATTTTGAGCATCGGCCTTCCCGCGGGCGTGCAGAGCGCGGTGTTCTCGTTCGCCAACATCGTCATCCAGTCGGCCATCAACACCCTCGGCACGGTGGCGATCGCGGCGTCGAGCGCGGCGTTCAATGTGGAAATTCTCGCCTACGACGTGCTCAACTCGTTTTCGCAAGCCTGCACGACCTTTGTCGGCCAGAACTACGGCGCGGGGCAGATCAAGCGCTGCAAGAAGACGATGCAGCTCAGCTTTTTGGAGGGGGCCATCGCGACATTTGTCTCGGTCGTTGTCCTGCTGCTGAGCGCAAGGTCGCTGCTCGCCATTTTCAACAGCGATCCCGAGGTCATTGCCATCGGCTATATTCGCCTTGCGACGATCCTGCCGGCGTATGTTTTCTGCCTGATCTACGAAATACTCTCCGGGTATCTGCGCGGCTTCGGCATTTCGCTCGCGCCCGCGCTTTTGACGATGCTCGGCGTGTGCGGTATCCGCATCGCGTGGGTCAAGTTCGTCTTCCCGATGAGCATGACGTTCCAGACCGTCATGTGGGTCTATCCCATCAGCCTTGGCGCGACGGCGGTGCTGATCCTCTGCGCCGTGCTGATCTATCGCCCGTCCAGACGCTTTGCGGGCCTTGAAACGGAAGAAGAGGACAAGTGAGGGGGGAATCCTCACTTGTCAAAATGCTCCCAGAAGGCGCGCACGGCAGCCTCGTATGCTCCGCGGCCCATATAGTAGCTCATCGCGTGGTCCGCGCCGGGCACGACGAGCAGCTTGCAGGGCGCGGCGCAGGCGTCGCGGTTTTCAAACGCCATTTTGAGCGGGACGAAGTGGTCGTCCTCGCCGTGAATGAGCAGGATCGGAACATCGGTATTTTTGAGCGCCTCGACGGTGGAGTAGCTGCCGGACGAGGCGTTCAGTCTCTTTTTGCACAGGCTGTCGGCGATGACGGTCGCTGCGCGGACAGGAAGATGCAGGTTCTTCCCCATCACGTGCTGCCAGATCGCACGCGGCGAGGTGTAGGCCGAGTCGGCGATCACGCCGTGCACCGCGGCGGGGAGAATATCGCCTGCGGCCATGAGCACCGTCGCCCCGCCGAGCGACACGCCCATAAGGTAAACGGGCAGGCCGGGGAAGCGTTCGGCTGCCCAGTTTGCCCAGTCGACGCAGTCGTAGCGCTCGGTCAGGCCGAAGCCGATGTAGTCGCCCTCGCTCTCGTTCTGCGCGCGCTGCTCCACATAGAGCACGCTGCACTGCTCGCGGCTTAAAAAGTCCGCGAGCAGGCCGAAATCGCGGTACCACGCTGAGCGCCAGCCGTGAAACGCGATCACAAGGCGCTTGGCCTTTTCGCATTCACGAAGATGGCCCACGAGCGTCAAGCCCTCGCGGTTTTCGAGCAGCACTGTCTCCGTTTCCAAAGAGGCGAGCTTTTTCGCGGCGGCGCGCTGCGCCTCGCGGTAGGACTCGTCGCGCTTTTCGCCCGTGAGCTGGGCGCTGCCCTTATTTTTGAGCGCCTTGGGCGCTTCGCGCTTCATCGCGACGTCCATGAGCGTTCTCGTCACGCCGTAGGCCGCCGCGCCGTAGAGTGCCGCCGCAGCCGTGACAAATATAGCCGCCTTTGTCGTTTTTTTCATAACTGTAACCTCCTTGTATCCAAACTGTAAACTCTTATCTTGGGTACTGGACAGGGATATTTTCCCGTGTTATACTCCAAACTAATCTAAGTTCCGGGCGGTTTCGACCGCCCGTCTCTTCTTTCAGCGTAGCAAAAACTCCGGCTTTTTGCTACGTTCAGTTTTTCCCGTTTGTATGCACTTCCTGCCGGAAATTTCAATGATCGGAGGAACGCATTTTCATGAACGAAGTCAAGTCCCCGAAAAAGCCGCTGCTGTACTACTACTTTGTGGTGATGCTGCTTGTGATGCTCTTCAACTTCATCGCCATGCCGTGGATCTCTGAGCACCAGATCAAGGACGTCGACTACAACACTTTCGTCACCATGACAGAGCAGGGCGAGGTCGGCCGGGTCGAGATCCAGGAGCAGTCCAACCGCATTCTCTTCACCAGCAGCGATGAAAAGACCGTCTACAAGACGGCGATGGTGCCTGACGACGGTTTGGTGCAGCGCCTTTTGGACGCTGGCGTCTCCACCACGGGCGAGGAGATCGAGCAGACGTCCACGCTCGTCAGCATTCTCGCCTGGGTGTTGCCCATCGTCATCTTTGTCGCGCTGGGACAGTATATGTCGCGCAAGATGATGGAGAAGATGGGCGGCGGCAACTCCATGATGTTCAACATGGGGAAGTCCAACGCCAAGGTCTATGTCAAATCTGCCGAGGGCATCCGCTTCAGCGATGTGGCGGGTGAGGATGAGGCCAAGGAAAATCTTGCCGAGGTCGTCAACTATCTGCACGACCCCAGCAAGTATCAGGAGATCGGCGCGTCGATGCCCAAGGGCATTCTGCTCGTCGGCCCTCCGGGAACCGGTAAAACGATGCTCGCCAAGGCGGTCGCCGGCGAGGCGAATGTGCCGTTCTTCTCGATGTCGGGCTCTGAATTTGTCGAAATGTTCGTCGGCATGGGCGCGAGCAAGGTGCGTGACCTCTTCAAGCAGGCCAAGGAAAAGGCCCCCTGCATCGTCTTCATCGACGAGATCGACGCCATCGGCAAAAAGCGTGACGGCCAGTTCGGCGGCAACGACGAGCGGGAGCAGACCCTGAACCAGCTGCTGACCGAGATGGACGGCTTCGAGGGCAACAACGGCGTGATGATCCTCGCCGCGACGAACCGCCCCGAGTCGCTCGATCCGGCGCTGACGCGTCCGGGCCGCTTTGACCGCCGTGTGCCGGTCGAGCTGCCGGACCTGAAGGGCAGAGAGGCTATCCTGCGCGTGCATGCGCGCAAAATCCGTGTGGGCGACGATGTGGACTTCCACACCATCGCGCGTATGGCGGCGGGCGCTTCCGGCGCAGAGCTTGCCAACATCATCAACGAGGGCGCGCTGCGTGCCGTGCGCGACGGCCGCAAGACCGTCACGGAGGCGGACCTCGAGGAGAGCATCGAGACCGTCATCGCGGGTTATCAGAAGAAAAACGCCGTGCTGTCGGATCATGAAAAGCGCGTCGTGTCCTATCATGAGATCGGCCACGCGCTTGTGGCTGCCCTGCAGACGGATTCCGCGCCCGTGCAGAAGATCACGATCATCCCGCGCACGTCCGGTGCGCTGGGCTACACCATGCAGGTCGAGCAGGGCGAAAAGAACCTGATGACCCGCGGCGAGCTTCTGGCCAAGCTGGCCACGCTGACCGGCGGCCGCGCGGCCGAGGAGGTCGCGTTCGGCGAGATCACGACCGGCGCTTCGAACGACATCGAGCAGGCCACGCGCATCGCGCGCGCCATGATCGCGCAGTACGGCATGACGGATGAATTCGACATGGTCGCCATGCAGACCACGCGGAACCAGTATCTGGGCGGCGATACGTCCATGAGCTGCTCGGAGCAGACGCAGCGCGAGATCGACCGCAAGGTCGTTGAGCTCGTCCGCACGGAGCATGAGCGGGCGCACAGCCTGCTGACGGAGCACCGCGCGCTGCTGGATCAGCTGGCGCAGGTGCTGTATGAAAAGGAAACGATCACCGGTGAAGAATTCATGCGGATCCTTCACGCGGCACAGAAGGAGGAAGAGCATCATGCGTGACCATTCCGGCTTTGGCTGGCTGGCGCTCATCGTCAGCATCCTGCTCGTGCTGCTCGGCATTGCGACCTTTATCTGGCCGGAGGCGGCGCTCGAGAGCTTTGTGATGGTCTATGGCGTACTTGCCGTGGCCACGGGAATCATGGACATTGCGTTTTATGCGCGCGTGGAGCGCCATACGGGCTTCGGCCCGATGACGGCGCTTGTCAGTGGTATTCTGAGCGTGATGTGCGGCTTCATGCTGCTGGTCTATCCCTCTGCCGGGCAGTGGGCCATGACCCTGCTGTTCCCGTTGTGGTTCCTGACGCACTGCATCTCCAACCTGACGCACTTGAACTGGGTGCGCCTCGTTGCGGGCCGCGTGAACTATACGATCTCGCTCGTTCTGAACATCCTCGGCATCATGCTTGCGACGCTCATGCTGCTGCACCCCGTGCTGTCGGCCGTTTCCATGAGCCTGACGATCGGCTTCTATCTCATCCTGCTGGGCGTGGACGGCATCGTGCTGGCGCTCAGCGGTATGGGCAGATAATTTCTGGAAGGAAATCCTGTTATGCTTAGACTACTCAAACAAATGAAGGCGAAACAGTGGATCATGGCGCTGCTGTGCGTTGCACTTATTCTGGGCCAGATCTACTTTGACCTCCGCCTGCCGGATTATATGAGCGATCTGACCGTGCAGATCAAAACGCCGGGCAGCACTGTTTCGGACGTGCTGCACACCGGCCTTGAGATGCTGGCCTGCACGCTCATCAGCGCGGTAATGGCCATCCTCTGCGGCTATCTCAATGCACAGGTCGCGGCAGGCTTCAGCTATCACATCCGCGAAAGCGTGTTCCAGAAGGTCGCGGACTTCGGTCAGAAGGAGATGCTGGAATTCTCTGTGCCGAGCCTCATCAACCGCACGACGAATGATATCACGCAGATCCAGATGTTCGTTGCCATGGGCATGCAGACCATGATCAAGGCCCCTGTCATGGCCGTGTGGGCGGTCATCAAGATCGTCAACAAGAGCTGGACGCTGTCCGTGATCACGGCGGGCTTTGTCGTGGCGCTGCTGGCCCTGATGCTTATCGTCGTCCTCGTCATTCTGCCGCGGGTCAAGCGCGTGCAGAAGCTGACGGATAACATCAACCTCATTTCCCGGGAAAATCTGACCGGCATCAGCGTGGTCCATGCCTACAATGCCGAGGAATACCAGGAGGACAAGTTCGAAACGGCGAACGACGTGCTCATGCGCACGCAGCTGTTCAACCAGCGCGCCATGGCGCTGCTGATGCCGGCGGTCGGCCTAGCCATGAACGCCCTGTCGCTGACGATCTACTGGGTCGGCGCGGCGATTGTGAACCGCGTATCCGCAACGGACCTTGCCGGGCGCATTTCGACATTCGGCGATATCGTGGTGTTCGGCACCTACGCGACGTATATCATCATGTCGCTTATGATGCTCGTCATGATCCTCGTTCTGCTGCCGATGGCGCAGGTCTCTGCCGTCCGCATCAACGAGGTGCTCGATGCGCCGATCTCCCTGCATGAGGGAAAGATGACCGAAGCGCCGGAGCAGGGGACCGTGGAATTCCGCGATGTCTCGTTCCGCTATCCGTCCTCGTCCGGCGACGTGCTCGAGCATGTGAGCTTCCGCGCAAACAAGGGCGAGACCGTCGCCTTCATCGGCGCGACCGGCAGCGGCAAAACGACGCTTGTCAGCCTTGCGGCCCGCTTCTATGACGCAACGGAGGGACAGGTGCTCATCGACGGCCAGGATGTCCGCAGCTACAGCTTTGACGCGCTCTACGACCGCATCGGCTATGTGACGCAGCGGGCCATTGTGTTTGCGGGCGACGTGCGCAGCAATGTGCTGTTCGGCGAAAGCGGCGCCCCGCAGGACGACGAGTCCGTGCAGCGCGCGCTCTCGCTGGCGCAGGCCACGGAATTTGTGGACAAGCTGCCCGGCAAGCTCGATGCGCCGATCGCACAGGCGGGCGTAAACGTCTCCGGCGGCCAGAAGCAGCGCCTTTCCATCGCGCGCGCACTGGCCCGCAAGCCGGAGATCCTCATCTTTGATGATTCGTTCTCCGCGCTGGATTACCGCACCGATGCCAGCCTCCGCGCCGGTCTGGCGCGCGAGCTGAGCGACACGACCTGCCTGATCGTGGCGCAGCGCATCGGCACGATCCGCCATGCCGACCGCATCGTCGTGCTGGACGAGGGCCGTGTGGCCGGGATCGGCACGCACGACGAGCTGATGAAGAACTGCAGCGTTTACCGCGAGATCGCCATGTCGCAGCTCTCTGCGGCAGAGCTGGAAAAGGAGGGAGTCTGATGGCAATGGGACCGATGGGCGGGCGCGGCATGCGCCCTGCTGAGAAGAGCAAGCGCGGCCTGCGCGGCGTGCAGCGTGAGCTGTTCTCTTATTCCGAAAAGATCAGGCTCCCGATGCTGATCGCGCTGGTGCTCGCGGCCGCGGGCGCGGTGCTGACGATTCTCGGACCGAATCAGCTCAGCAAGATCACAAATCTGATCTCCGATTCTTTGATGGGGGAGATCGACCTTGCGGCCATTGGCCGCGTGGCGGGCGTGCTGCTCGGCATCTATGCGCTCAGCGCCCTGCTGACCTATATCGAGCACTATATCATGGCGACCGTGACGCTCGGCCTCTCCAAGCAGATGCGCCGCGACCTGTGCGCCAAGATCAACCGCGTGCCCATGAGCTGCTTCAACCGCATTGCGCACGGCGATATCCTCAGCCGCGTGACAAACGATGTCAGTACGCTGCAGCAGGCTCTGTCCAACAGTCTGCCGTCCATGATCAGCGCCGTGGCCCAGCTTACGGGCTGCGTCATCATGATGTTCGTGACGGAGTGGCGCATGGCGCTGGCCGCCATCGCGGCGACAATGATCGGCTTTGTGTTCATGTTCATCATCATGAAGCGCTCGCAGAAATACTTTGTCGACCGGCAGGAGAGCCTCGGCACGCTGAACGGCTATATTGAAGAAATGTATTCCGGCCATGACGTCGTGCGCATTTCGCGCGCGAATGACAGGATCAAGGAGACGTTCCGCGGCATGAACCGCGCCGTCTATGAGGCGAACCGCAAGAGCCAGTTCCTGTCCGGCATCATGCAGCCGCTGATGAATGTCATCGGCAACCTCGGCTATGTCGCCGTGTGCGTGCTGGGCGCTGCACTCGTGATGAACGGCAGCATCAAGTTCGGCGTCATCACTGCCTTCATCCTCTATGTGCGCCTGTTCACCTCGCCGCTGACGACGATCGCGCAGGGCATGACGCAGCTGCAGTCCGCCGCCGCGGCGGGCGACCGCGTGTTTGATTTCCTGCAGGAGCCGGAGCTGCCGGATGAGTCGAAGAATCTGCCCGTGCCGCAGCCGGTGCGCGGTGAGATCGAGTTTGACCACGTCCGCTTCAGCTACCCCGATCACCCGGAGAAGACGATCATCCATGATTTCTCTGCCCATGTTGCGCCGGGGCAGAAGGTCGCCATCGTCGGTCCGACCGGCGCCGGAAAGACGACGATGGTCAATCTGCTCATGCGCTTCTATGATCTGGACGGAGGCGACATCCGCATCGACGGTATCTCCACAAAGGATATGAGCCGCGAGGAGGTGCACGGCCTGTTCGGCATGGTCCTGCAGGATACCTGGATGTTTGAGGGCACGGTCCGCGAGAATCTTGTCTACAACAGGACCGGCGTTTCGGATGAGACGCTGGAGCGCGCCTGCCGCGCCTGCGGTATCTATCACTTCATCGAGACGCTCCCGCACGGGTTTGACACGGTTCTCCGCGAAAACGTCGCCATTTCTGCCGGACAGAAGCAGCTGTTCACCATTGCCCGCGCCATGGTGCAGAACAGCCCGATGCTCATCCTCGATGAGGCAACGTCCTCCGTCGATACCCGCACCGAGCTTTTGACGCAGCGGGCCATGGATACACTGACAGAGCACCGCACGAGCTTCGTCATTGCCCACCGCCTCTCGACGATCAAAAACGCGGACCTCATCCTCGTGATGAAGGACGGCGACATCATCGAGCAGGGCACACACGAGAGCCTGCTGGCTGCAGGCGGCTTCTATGCCGATCTCTATAACAGCCAGTTCGAGCAGGCGTCCTGAAACAGTCTCCGGAGCTTCTGCCGCGCTGACAGCCGATCTCCCATGAATGCAGCCTCCCGGCTCGTCCTCCCACCGGTGGGAAGACGAACCGGGAGCTTTTTATCTGGGACGGCCGGATTCGACGCCGCAGCCGTTAATTTTACAGAATTTGCCCGGAGGTGTTTGTAACTCTGACGGATCCATGATAGAATATTTTATAGGAATTGATAGGCCCCTATCAGTCCCTGTTGGAAAAAGTGGTGCGCTGAGAGGATCGCCATTCCTTGCGGGCATCGAAAGCTCCCGGCGATTCAATGAGTAATTCGCCTATGCGCAGGACACCGAATAAAACCGATTTCTGGAGATAAACGATCATGATACGAGCATTTCAACCGGCAGACCTCAACAGTGTATGCGCTCTGTGGCTGGCTGCGAACCTGCAGGCACACAGTTTTATTCCCTCCGAATACTGGAAAGCAAATCAGGCACTGGTAAGGAAACTGCTGCCCCAAGCGGAGGCCTATGTCTATGAAAAAGGTGGGGAAATCCTGGGCTTTGCGGGGCTGGACGGCGAATATATTGAGCGTCCGCGCCCGGCGGACGAACCGGCATATGCGGCCCCGCACCCCGGTGCTCCTCACGAAGCTGCTTGCCGGGCCGGTCGATGACCGCAGGGCGCGGCGCACGGCAAACCTCCATGTGGAGGAAAGCTGCATTGGCTGCGGGCTGTGTGCACGGAACTGCCCGGTGCAGGCCATTGCAATGCAGGAGAAAAGGCCCGTCTGGGTCAGGGAGAAGTGCGTCATGTGCCTCGGCTGTCTGCACCGCTGCCCGAAGTTTGCCATCCAGTATGGCAGCCGGACAAAGAAGCATGGGCAGTATATCAACCCGAATGGGAAGGTGCAGGGCCGTAAAGTAAAGCAGATGGAGGAAACCAATGAACATCACGATCCGCCGCATGCGGCCTGATGACGTGGACGCGCTGTACCGCCTGCTGTCCGATCCGGCGGTCATGTGTTATCTGGAGCCGCCCTATGACCGGGCACAGGCCGAGGTGTTTCTGCGCACGGCGGGATTGGCGGAGCCGCCGCTCGTGTATGCCGCCGAGGAGAACGGCGCTTTTCTCGGCTATGTGATCTATCACGCATATGATGCGGAAAGCGTGGAGATCGGCTGGGTGCTGTTCCCGGAATCCTGGGGGCGCGGCTATGCCTCGGCGCTTACAGACCTGCTGATCGGCCGCGCGCGGCGGGAGCAGAAGGACGTCGTGCTCGAATGTGACCCGGCGCAGGAGGCCACAAAGCGGATCGCGGTCAAAAAAGGCTTTCACGACTGCGGGATCAGCGACGGACTGGCGGTATACCGGCTATGCGGCAAAAATCAAAATGCGGGGAGCAGCTGATCCGTGCCGACAATTCGCAGGTCTTTGACCGGCAGGGCTATCTCGACCGGGTGCTGTCTTCCTCGTATTCTCTGCAAGAGAGCGACGGGCGCTATGCAGCCTATCTGGAGGGGAACCATGCGATCTTTGACCGCTGGGCAGAGAACGGCCGGATCGTGATCCCGACGGAGACGGTCGCATATGTCGGGGCGTATTCGGCGGTTGGGGAATGAAGAATGAATCATGAAGACTGAAAAGTGAAGAATACAGGAAAAAGACCTGTCGACGAACGTCAACAGGTCTTTTTCCTGGCGGAGAACAAAGATTCGTGCGTTAAGGAACAGGTGCCAAACTCGAAAAAGCTAGAGAAACAAGCTAGTTGGATATCGAAAGATTATATGTACATAGATAAGACCGGTGTGCGTATTGTGGTGAAAGCTGTCAATCCCACAGGGCAGAAAAATGGGTACGGTAGAATTTTGCCATCTCGTCCCCTTCGTCCGTAATATGATCCCTGATATAATTTGCGTGTTCCGTCTGCTCTGCCGGATCTATTTCAGCATATCTGTGGATGATGATATTGCCAAGGGATTCCTCCCGCAGAATTTCGCTGTATACATCGGCAATGCTCTCGCATTGAGATACGGGAACATCATGTTCGCTCTCCCATGAGTGCCCTTTTCCGCGTGTCAGTCCATCCGTCGAGTCAAGAAGATAAATATAACCCTGCCGGCCCTTGTAGAGGGATTCCAGTTGATTTGGAAAACGCTCAAAATAGTGCTGCCTGCCGTCCGCACCAACGCCCATGGTGACAAAGTTTTCAGCCTTGATTCTGCAGCAAACCAGCGCATAGCATCTGTCCTCGCTGAAATATGCAACAAATCTGCCGGTGGAATGGGATTTTGAATTTGCCTTGATCGTGTGCAGTCCGGATATACATGAACCGTGGTAAATCATAATATTCCTCCCCCAATTGCATTATCTATCGTCATTGTATCACGCATGAACGCACCGTGCAATAAAAAACCACCGTAATTCTGTCAAAATTACGGCGGACATATAGCAGAGAACAAAATAATGTGCTTTGAACAGATGAATTTGAACTTATGAAAGAACGGTTTTGTGAAATATTTCGCTGGCGCAAAATATGAAATGCGCGTTGATACGCGCGTGAAATTTTCTGCTTTGCAGAAAGTGAAATGAAATCCACCCACCGCCGCAGCGATCTCACATGCCAGAGGCGGATATCACACAGCACAGCGGTATTTCCCCCACCCGCAAGGGTAGATTATACTGAAAAAGAGCACTTGCATCAGCAAGTGCTCTTTTTCCTGGCGGAGAGGGCGGGATTCGAACCCGCGAGACGCTTTTAACGCCTACACGATTTCCAGTCGTGCGCCTTCGGCCAGCTCAGCCACCTCTCCACTTTTGCGCCGATATCAGATCACTGAAATCAGCTTGCATATCATACTCGATTTTTCGCCAAAAGTCAAGTCTTTTCTGAGATTTTTTCGCGAACGCGCGGGAATCTTTGGACTACCCATTGACTTTGTGGGTAAAATATGATATCATCCTATTAACCTACCGGGATGATGGGAAATTCTTCCGGAGGCATCTTACAATTCCAACTCCGGCCCGGCCGGAGACACCATAAAGGAGAATCCACATGAACGTTTATGCTGACAATGCTGCCACCACGCGGATGAGTCAGGCCGCCGTGGATGCCATGCTGCCCTTCCTGCGTGAGAGCTACGGCAACCCTTCGAGCCTGTATACGCTGGGGCAGAAGGCTGCGGAGTCCCTGCAGGCTTCGCGCGAGACGATGGCAAAGTACCTTGGCTGCGACGCCCGGGAGATCACGTTCACGTCCGGCGGCAGCGAGGCGGACAATCAGGCCCTGCTGACGGCGGCTACGCTCGGCGCGCGCAAGGGAAAAAAGCACATCATCTCCACCGCCTTTGAGCATCATGCCATCCTGCACAGCCTGAAGCGGCTGGAGAAGCAGGGCTTTGAGGTCACGCTGCTCGATGTTCATGAAAACGGCCTCGTCACGGCCCAGCAGGTCGCTGATGCCATCCGCGAGGATACCTGCCTCGTGACGGTCATGTATGCAAACAACGAGATCGGCACGATCCAGCCGATCGCCGAGATCGGTGCGGTCTGCCGCGAGCGCGGCGTCCTGTTCCACACCGATGCGGTGCAGGCTGCCGGTCATCTGCCCATCAACGTCCGCGAGCAGAACATCGACATGCTTTCCCTTTCGGCCCACAAGTTCCACGGCCCGAAGGGCGTCGGCCTTCTGTACGCGCGCAAGGGCATTTTCCTGACGAACCTCATCGAGGGCGGCGCCCAGGAGCGCGGCAAGCGTGCCGGCACCGAGAACGTCGGCGGCATCGCCGGCATGGCTGCGGCTTTCCGCGAGGCCTGCGAGCATATGGATGAGAACATCGCCAAGGTCACGGCCCTGCGGGACAAGCTCATCGACGGCCTGTCGAAAATTCCACACTGTGCGCTCAACGGCGACCGCGAGCATCGCCTGCCCGGCAATGTGAACTTCTGCTTTGAGGGCATCGAGGGCGAGTCCATGCTCCTGCTGCTCGACGGCAAGGGCATCTGTGCCTCGTCCGGCTCCGCCTGCACGTCCGGCTCACTCGACCCGAGCCACGTTCTGCTGGCCATCGGCCGCCCGCATGAGGTCGCGCACGGCTCGCTGCGTCTGACGCTCTGCGAGAGCAACACGGAAGCGGAGATCGACCATATTCTGGCCTGCGTGCCGGAGATCGTCGCCTATCTGCGCGGCATGTCCCCGGTCTGGCGCGATCTGGTCGAGGGCAAGAAATCGTTTATTCTCTGAGGAGGAATCAGTTATGGCACTGTATAGCGAAAAAGTGATGGACCATTTCCAGCATCCGCGCAATGTCGGCATCATCGAGAATGCCGACGGCATCGGCGAGGTCGGCAATGCCAAGTGCGGCGATATCATGAAGATCTACCTGAAGATCGACGACGACAAAATTTCCGATGTCAAGTTCGAAACCTTCGGCTGCGGCTCCGCCATCGCCTCGAGCTCCATGGCGACGGAGCTCATCAAGGGCAAGCCTCTGTCCCAGGCCCTTGAGCTGACGAACAAGGCTGTTGCCGAGGCGCTGGACGGACTGCCCGCGTACAAGATGCACTGCTCCGTTCTGGCGGAGGAGGCCATCAAGGCAGCGGTGAAGGACTACTACGACAAGCACGGCATCGCCTATGACGAGTCCAAGTTCCCGGACTGCTCGCATTGTGACCACTGTGAAGCCTGAGAAGATCTTGATCGCGATGAGCGGCGGCGTGGATTCCAGCGTCGCCGCCCTCCTGCTATCTGAGGCAGGCTGCGAATGTGTCGGCGCGACGATGCGGCTGTTCCACAATGAGGACGCCGGGGTATCGCGCGAAAAGAGCTGCTGCTCGCTCGACGATGTCGAGGACGCGCGCAGCGTGGCCTATCAGCTCGGTATGCCGTTCTATGTGTTCAATTTCACGGACGGCTTCGGCGAGCAGGTGATGGACCGCTTTGTGGATGCCTATGAGCGCGGTGCGACACCGAACCCCTGCATCGACTGCAACCGCTACATGAAATTCGCCAAACTCGTCGAGCGCGCGGAGCTGCTTGGCTGTGATGCCGTCGCCACGGGGCACTATGCCCGCATCGAGCAGGAAAACGGCCGCTGGCTCCTGAAAAAGGCCGTGGACGACAGCAAGGACCAGAGCTATGTGCTGTATTTCCTGAATCAGCACCAGCTGGCGCATCTGCGCTTCCCGCTCGGCACGCTGCACAAGACCGAGGCGCGTGAGATTGCCGAGAAGCATGGCCTTGTAAACGCCAGAAAGCGCGACAGTCAGGATATCTGCTTCGTGCCGGACGGCGACTATGCCCGCGTCATTGAGCTGCGCACCGGCCAAAAGGCGAAGCCCGGCCCATTCGTGGACCGGGAGGGCCATGTGCTGGGCGAGCACGCAGGCATCATCCACTATACGATCGGCCAGCGCAAGGGACTGGGCCTCGGCATCGAGCATCCGTATTATGTCTGCGAGAAGCGCCCGGAGGACAACACCGTCGTGCTCGGCCCGAACGAGGCCCTGTTCACCACGGAGCTGGACGCGGGGGACTTCAACTGGATCGCCTATGATACGCCGCCCGCTGTGCTGCACGTCAAGGCAAAAATCCGCTACCGCCAGCAGGAGCAGCCCGCGACCGTCACGCAGAACGCGGACGGCACAGTGCACGTCTCGTTTGACGAGCCGCAGCGCGCCATTGCACGCGGGCAGGCCGTTGTGCTGTATGACGGCGATACCGTCGTCGGCGGCGGAACGATCCTCTGAGGAGAAATACGCAATGATGATTTCAACAAAGGGCCGCTATGCGCTGCGCGTCATGATCGATCTGGCGGAAAGCGGGCTGGAGGAATATGTCCCCCTGAAGGAGATCGCAGACCGCGAGGAGATCTCCAGAAAATATCTGGAGAATATCATGACCGTCCTGTCGAAGGCTGGGCTCGTCGATGCTATTCACGGCAAGGGTGGCGGCTACCGGCTGAATCGCCGACCGGAGGAATACACCTTGGCCGAAATTCTGAACCTGACGGAGGGCACGCTGGCCCCTGTTTCGTGCATGGAAAACGGTCAGTGCTCCTGCGACCGCACGCAGGACTGCCGCACGAAACCGATCTGGACGGAGCTGGACAATCTCATTCAGAATTATCTGGAAAGCGTAACGCTTGCGGCGTTCCTGACACCACATTTGAGCTAAGGAAACTCTGAATAAATCATCTGCGGTGGATGGCGGATATTTTCCGCCAATCCATCGGTTTGAAAAACTAGAAATACACAAAGTATTCCTGCATTTTTCAAACCTTGACTTGACAGAAAATCTCTCGCCATCCACTCTTGCTGATTTAATCAGAGCTTCCCTAAATTTTCCCGGCTGCCATCATTTGGCAGCCGGGCTGATTTTATGGGTCAGACGAGCGGGATGAGCTCGGTGCCGCCTTCCTCAATGGCATGGGTCGCGCCGCCCTGATCCGCGTCCGCGAAGAAGTACCAGCCGTTTCCGGCATAGGTGATGCTGAAGAAGCTGACGAGATAGTCGTCCGTATAGTAGGCATCCGGATAGTATTTGTAGCTGCCGTCGGAGAATGTCCCGATGGAATCAAAACGGAGGCAGTTGTTGAAGCTGACGATCTCGTCCCCATTTTTGCCGAAGCAATAGCCGAGACGCGGCAGCTTGGCGCTGTCCAGCATACTGTCCGTCGCGAGCTCGAGCGTCGAAAGGTCATAGACGGAGTATTCGGCGCCGCGGTCGATGAGCTCATAGCGCGAGACGAGCAGCAGGGGCGTCCCGCTCCGGTCGTCCGTTCCGGCGAGCATGGTCGTCGGATAGGTGCCGTTGCCCTCGATCGTGAGCAGCAGGCTGTCGGGATCGTCTGCCAGCGTGACCTGCAGGTCGGCGCGGCTGCCTCTGTTGTAGGTGTAGATCAGGTAATCGCCGGTCACGGCCGCTTCACGGATGTCCTTGTCGAAGACGATGCAGTTTTCCTCCTCGGGCACCGCGCCGATCTTTGCGCGGAACAGACCGTTTTCGCCGGACTTCGTGTAGTACATCCAGCCGCCGCGCAGGACGCGGATGCCGATGGAGAGGGCAGCGCCTGTGAACGTCTGCGACTCGACCATGCCGTAGTCGGCCGCCATGCCGTCCCGGCCCTCGGCCAGATCGACATAGCACGACTGCCCGCCGCTGCTCAGGTACATCCTCCCGGCATCCGTGATGCCAATGATGCGGGGACGTCGCCCCGGATCTGCGCCTCGCAGAAGAGCGTATAGTCCGTCATGTCCGTGGTCGTGCGGCAGAGATTGTCGTCCCGGTCCACATAATAGAAATAGCCGCCGTATTCCACGGCCAGCGCGTCATAGGGCGCGAGATATACTACGGTTTCCGGCCCCTCCCACACAGGCGGGTCCGTCTCCACGGGCGCCGGATCGGAGGACTCCTCTTCGCCGGCCCAGTCCTGCTCTCACCGGTGTCTTCTGCATTTTCCATGTTCTGCGTGTCTTCGGTGTCCGTTTGCGATCCTGTGGCCGCAGGCTCCGTGGTGTGGGGTTTGTCGCCCCCACTGACGATCGGGGTAAGTTTGCTGCAGCCGAAAAGTCCGGCTGCAAGGGCGAGGGCCAGCAGCAGAGCGGCTGCTGTGCGGATGCATTTTCTCATGATTTTCTTTCTCCTCGTTCTGATTTGCGGGATACCGCGGCTATGATTATAGCGGAAAACAGGAGAAAGAAGAAAGTACAGGCGCATCATCCGCGTTTTTTTCGGCATAAACAACAAACGGGCCGACGAATGAATCGTCAGCCCGCCTGATCCGGAGATGGCACGCCGGAAGGGACTCGAACCCCCAACCCTCAGAACCGGAATCTGATGCTCTATCCATTGAGCCACCGGCGCATTTGCATCCATTATTATAGCAGATAGTTTGGACAAAGTAAAGAAGAAAAATGGGAAAACTTGCCGGGCAGGGGAGAGAACATCCGTCAAATTTCCGTGGAATGTATTGTTTTTCGCCGTTCCGCGTGCTATAATGAGAAAAAACTCCCGAATCGGGAGAGAATCGGGAGGAATGGCAATGGCAGCGACGACGGATAGCTTCCGCAGCTCCCTGCACGGCTTCAACCGCATGGATGTGGTGCAGTTCATTCAGAAGACGACGAGCGAGCACGAGCTGGAGCTGCGCCGCCTGGCGGAGGAGCGCACCCGCCAGCAGGAGGAGCTGGAGCAGCAGAAGAAGGAGCTTGCCGCTCGGCAGGAGGAGTCGGAGCGGCAGAAGCAGGAGCTTTCGCAGCTTCGCGCCGAGCTTGCCGAGCTGCGTGAGCAGAACGCTGCGCTCCGGCAGGCGCAGGAGCCCGCAGAGCGGCCTGCAGCGGCCGTTCAGAAGCCGCGCTATGATGAGATGGAGCTGACGGCTTACCGCCGTGCAGAGCAGACAGAGCGCATGGCGCGCGAGCGTGCCGCGGCCTCTGCCGTCCGGATGCGCAGCGCGTTCGAGCAGGCCGAGGAAAAGCTCAAGGCCAGACGGCAGGACATTACAGGCCTGTCCGATCGGTTCCACGCGGATTATGAGCGCCTGAAGCAGGCGCTTGACGGCGTGCAGGACGTATTCCGCGAGTCCTCTGAGCGGCTGCATGCGGCAGCGGAGCTCTGCTCGGAGAAAAAGCCGGAAGAAAAATAAAAGATCGAAATGAAAATCACGCAGGCTGACAATCGGCCTGCGTGATTTGCTGTTTCAGAAGGAACTTCAGCAGCCGAACAGGGCTGCGGCCTTTTCCATCCGCTCCGCAATGGGCACGCCGAACGGGCAGCGGGACTCACAGGAGCGGCAGCCGATGCAGGCCGAGGCGGTGTGCTCCAGCGCCTCGTAGTGCGAGCGCACGGTGGCGGGGACCTCCGGCTGCATGGTGGCGAGATCGTAGAATTTGTTGATCATGCCGATGTCGAGGCCGGCAGGGCAGGGCTTGCAGTGCCCGCAGTAGGTGCACTGGCCACGATAGGCGTGGAGCGGCGCGTTGGCGATGACCGAAGCGAAGTCCTTTTCCTCGTGCGAGGCGTTCTCGTAGGCAACGGCCTGATCGACCTGTTCCTTCGTGTCATAGCCGCATAGGACCGAGCTGACGGCAGGGCGGGTCAGGGCATAGTGGATGCACTGCACCGGCGTCAGGCTTACGCCGAACGGGGAGCGCTTCGCGTCGAATAGCCTGCCTCCGGCGAAGGGCTTCATCACCGTGATGCCGACGTCGTGCTGCTCGCAGATGCTGTAGAGCGCTGCGTGCTCGGGATCGATCCCCTTGAGCTCTGCGCTGAATTCCTCCGCGAACAACGTGTCGCTATCCTCACTGGCGGGCAGCATATCGAAGGCGGGGTTGATGCTGAACAGGATCATCTCGACATAACCGGACTCCGCAGCCAGCTTTGCGACCTTCGGGTTATGGGAGCTGATGCCAATATGGCGGATGACACCGGCCTTTTTGAGGCCCATGATGTAATCCAGATAATCCGAGTGCTGGATCTGGGCCCAATCCTGCTCGGAGTCCACATAGTGGATCATGCCGAGATCGATGTAGTCCGTCTGCAGGCGCTGCAGAAGGTCTTCGAACGCCGGGCGCACGTATTGTATGTCTCGGCTTCGGAAATATTGACCGTCCTTCCAGGTGGAGCCGATATGGCCCTGGATATACCAGTGGCTGCGGTTGTCCCGGATGCCTTTGCCGATGATGTCCCGGGATGTCGGGTCTGCCATCCAGCAGTCGAGGATGTTGATGCCCTGTGCGGCTGCGTGGTGGATCAGCTCAATGCCCTCTGCCTCGGGGTGCCGCTCCAGCCATTCCCCACCGAAGCCAATCTCACTGACCTGCAGCCCGGTCTTTCCCAATCTTCTGTACCTCATGATGGTTGCTCCTCCCACTATATTTGCTTCATTATACCATGGGAAATGCGTGGTATCAACTGTAAAAAAACCTGCGCAGGAGCTTATCCTGCGCAGGGGAGTATGTTCTGCTTTATCCGACGATGCGGCGGGCGCCGATGTACCGGGCTGCGTACCAGCTTTCCGAGAGGCTCGAGATCTTGACGCCGGAGCGGGAATTGGCCGCATGAACGAATTCGCCGCCGCCGATGTACATGCCGACGTGGGAAGCGGACGAGCCGCTGCCGAAGAAGACGAGATCACCGGGAATCAGGCTGTCATAGGAGACGTAGTAGCCGTTTGCGAGCTGCGCGGTCGCGGTGCGGTTGATGCTGTAGCCGAACTGGCGGTAGATGTACTGCACAAAGCCGGAGCAGTCAAAGCCGGAGGGAGAAGTGCCGCCGTAGACGTAAGGATAACCGACGAACGACATGCCGTAATTCGCGATCTGCGTGCCAAGTGAGGTGCTGCTCGAGGAGCTGCTGCCCGAGGAATAGGAATCGTCATAGCCGGTGGCGGAGGAGTAGCTCGAGCCGCTGCTCGAGGAACCGCTGTTGCAGTAGGGCTTTTCCAGCAGGGTGACGAGGTCGCTGCGGATGTAGCCAATCTGGCCGTTGTACTTCACCTTGTACCAGCCGCAGTTGAAGCCGAAGATGAAGACCTTCGCGCCGCTGCCTGCCTGATCAACAAGACCGGAGGAAGTGGACGGGCCGCTGCGGATATTGGCGAGATAGGGATCGACGGAGCCGTAGCCCAGCTCGATGTTCTCGCGCTCCTTGAAGGTGATATAGTCGGAGTGCATGTAGCCGATCTTCAGATTGTAGTTGACCAGATACCAGTTTCCGACCTGACGGATGACTACGACGTTGTCTCCGTTGTGCGCCGTCGAGAGAATATCGGAGCTGGTAGAAGCCTGAGAGCGAAGGCGAAGGCCGCCGCTCGCTTCGACAATGCCAATGCCGGTTTTCAGCTCCGTGGCGCCTGCCGTGATCGCAAGCGCTGCAACAGCGGCGACCGTGGCGGCAAGGATCAACAGGACCTTGATCATCCGTTTCATGTAAAAGTACCTCCCAAACAGAAATTGTGCTTATTTTGCGTTCAGTGCACGTTCCAGCCACACACAGCCAACATCCAAAGCCGTGTAGAAGCCGTCCTTTTCCGTCTTCTTCACCACGCGGTCGCGCGCCTTGGCGGCGGGATCCGTACGCTGGAGCTGGACGGAGACCTTTGTTGCAAGCTCGAGATCGTCGAGCTTTTTTGTTTCGAGGATCTGCAGCATGACGATGAATTCGTCTGCCATGGAACCGTAATAAACCAGATTGTCCTTCCGCATCAGGGGGTGGCCCTTGTAGGTGAGGACTTCATTTTTTTCGGACATTCGGGAACCTCCAAATAAAATGTAACCGAATTGTAACACATAGAAACCGAATTGTCAATAGCAAATTCGGAATTTCTGCCGATTTGTAATCATTGCGGCGGAAAGCGTTACAATGGTCCGGGAATGCGATGCTGGAACTGTCGGATGTTTTTTGCTTGGGAGGGCAGAAAAAGAGGGGAGGCCTCTACTTGCCGCAGAAGCCTCCCCGGGCGGGGAACTAATCAAACAGGTAGTGCCGGACAAGCTCCTGAAGAAGCTCGTCGCGATCGAGCTTGCAGATGAGGCTGCGAGCGTTATTGTGGTTGGTGATGTAGGTCGGATCCTCGGAAAGAAGATAGCCCACGATCTGATTGATCGGATTATAGCCCTTTTCCGTGAGGGAGCGATAGACCTCCGTGAGGATCTGCTTCATCTCCGCACTGTTGTCGACCGGCACGCTGAATTTGATCGTGTTATGATCCAATTACGTCCGCCTCCTTTCTTCCTTTCCTCTATCATATCCGAAATTCGGGATAAAGTAAAGGAAAAATGCGTAAACAAATTGGAAACAAAACGGTGCTCAGCGGAGCTTGGCGTTCAGCTCTTTTTCCAGAGCGGCCAGAACGGCGGACACGACGCCGTCGGAATCGGCATCCGTCAGCGTGCGGTCGTCTGCACGGAGCGTCAGGCGGAAGGCCGCGCTCTTCGAGCCGGAAGCGATGCCCTTGCCGCGGTAGATATCGAACAGCTCCACGCTGCGCAGCAGCTTGCCGCCTGCGGCGCGGATGCAGTCGGACAGGGCGGCGACCGTTACGGCCTCGCCGCAGACGACGGCGATGTCGCGGGTGACGGCTGGGTACTTTGGCAGCGGCGTATAGGTCTTTTCCGGCAGCTGCAGGGACAGCAGGGCCGTGAAGTTCAGCTCTGCGGCGAAAATCTCGCCGTCAATGCCGTAGCTGCGGGCCACGAGCGGATGGATCTGGCCGAAGCAGCCGAGGTCGACGCCGCCCACGCTGACGCGGGCGCAGCGGCCGGGATGGAACGTCGGGTCGTGCTTCTCGGCGGTATAGCGGGCCTCGGGGACATTCATGCCGCGCAGGAAGGCCTCGATCTCGCCCTTCATCTTGAAGAAGTCCTCGTGCTCGCCGTAGGTGCCGAGCACCAGATGCTTCGGCTCGTCCGGCAGGATCTGGCCGGGCTTCGGCAGGTAGACCTTCGCCAGCTCATAGAGCTTGACGGCATCGTTGTGATAGGCGTTGTTGCGCGCCAAAATGGCGAGCATGGACGGCAGCGCGACGGTGCGCATGATGGAGGCATCCTCACCGAGCGGATTTTGGATGCGCATGGCATTGCGCAGGGAAGAGTCCTCCGGCAGGCGGATCTGATCGAAGATGGACGGGGAGACGAAGGAATACGTCAGGATCTCGCTGTAGCCGAGGCTGCGGCACAGGGAACCGGCGCGGTTCTCCAGCTTCATGGCCTCCGTATAGCCGCCCTCCGTGGCAGCGCCGCGGAACGTCGTCGTGGGGATGTTGTTGTAGCCGAACAGGCGGCCGACCTCCTCGGCGATGTCCGCCATGCCGACCAGATCGGGACGCCACGACGGCACGCGGATCTCATGGCCCTCGACGGGGATCTCCAGACGGCGCAGATATTCGACCATGTCGGCCTCGGAGATGTCCGTGCCGAGCAGGGCATTGATGCGGTCCGGCTCCAGCTCGATGGTGCGCGGCTCGGGGATGTCGTTGAGCACGTCGATGACGCCGTCCATGACCTCACCGGCGCCCAGCAGCTCGACGAGCTCGCAGGCGCGGTCCACGGCGGGGAGCGTCAGCAGCGGATCGATGTTCTTTTCAAACTTGCCGGAGGCCTCCGTGCGCATGCCGAGGGCAAGGGCCGTCTGGCGGATGGAGGTGCCGTTGAAGTTCGCGGATTCGAAGACGACGTCGACCGTGTCGTCCATGATCTCGCTGTTCTCGCCGCCCATGATGCCGGCAAGACCGATGGGCTTCGTCTCGTCGGCGATAACGAGCATGCCGGGCGTCAGGGTGCGGACATTGCCGTCGAGCGTCGTCAGGGTCTCGCCCGGCTCGCTGCGGCGGACGATGATCTTGCCGGAGCCGACATAGCGGTAGTCAAAGGCATGCATGGGCTGGCCGTATTCCAGCATGACATAGTTCGTGATATCGACGATGTTATTGATCGGGCGGACGCCGTTGGCGCGCAGACGCTGGCGCAGCCACTTCGGCGACGGGGCGATCTTCACATTGCGCACCATACGCGCGGTGTAGCGGCGGCACAGGTCCTCTGCGGGGACCTCGACTTCCAGCAGCTCGGACAGCTCGCCTGCCGCGCCGCCGCGCACGACCGGGTCGTGATGGCGCATCGGCTTGTTGAAAGCGGCAGCGGCCTCGCGGGCCAGACCGAGGATGGAATAGCAGTCCGGGCGGTTGTTCGTGATCTCAAAGTCCACAACGGTGTCGTCGTTGCCGATGACGGAGTTGATGTCGTCGCCGGGCTTGCAGTCCTCCTGCAGGATCCAGATGCCGTCCTCAATGGCATAGGGGAAGTCGTTGAGCGTCAGGCCGAGCTCCTTCAGGGAGCAGAGCATGCCGTTGGAGATCTCGCCGCGCAGCTTGCCCTTTGTGATGTGCACGCCGCCGGGCAGCCAGGAATTGTGCTGGGCCACGGGGACAAGGTCGCCCTCGTGCACGTTCTGCGCGCCGGTGACGATCTGCACGGGCTCGCCCGCGCCGACGTCGATCTGGCAGACCCACATGTGGTCGGAGTTCGTGTGGCGCGTGATGGACACGACGCGGCCGACAGCGACATTGCGCAGCTCGGCATCGAGCCGCTCATAGGTCTCGACCTTCTGACCGGCGATGGTCATGGTCTCGACAAACTCCCGATCCGGCACGCCGGAGAGATCCACGAATTCTTCGTTGAGCCATTTTCTGTTCAGTTTCATTGCTCTACCTCCTCAGAACTGCGAAAGGAACCGCACGTCGTTGTCAAAGATCAGGCGCAGGTCGTTGATGCGCAGACGGCCCATGGCCATGCGCTCCAGACCGATGCCGAAGGCAAAGCCAGAGTACTTCTTCGAGTCAATGCCGCAGCCCTCGAGCACCTTCGGGTGCACCATACCGGCGCCCAGCAGCTCGATCCAACCCTCGCCATGGCAGGTGGAGCAGACCTGACCGGCCGTCTCGCCCGTGCCGTGGCACTTGAAGCACTGCATGTCGACCTCGCAGCTTGGCTCCGTGAACGGGAAATGATGCGGGCGGAAGCGCACGACGGCGTCCTCGCCGTACAGGCGCTTGATGAGCGTCTCCAGCGCGCCCTTCAGGTCGCCCATCGTGATGCCCTCGTCGACGACGAGGCCCTCGATCTGATGGAACATCGGGGAGTGCGTGGCGTCGGCCTCGTCCTTGCGGAATACGCGGCCGGGGGCCAGCATGCGGATGGGCGGCTTCTGCTGCTCCATCACGCGGATCTGCATGGGGCTGGTCTGCGTGCGCAGCAGGACGGAATCGTCGTCGTCAAAATAGAAGGTGTCGGAGCGGTCGCGGGAGGGATGGCCCTCTTCGATGTTCAGCTTCGTGAAGTTGTAGGCGGCCTCCTCGATCTCCGGGCCGTCGTAGATCTCGAAGCCCATTCCGGCGAAGACATCGATCATCTCGTTCTCTGTGACGGTGAGCGGATGAAGTCCTCCTGCCGGGCGCATCTTTGCCGGCATGGTGATGTCGACCTGCTCGCTCTTATTGCGGGCTGCGAGCTCTAACTCATCCATCTTATTCTTCATTTCCTGGTAGCGGGCTTCTACCTGGTTCTTAAATTCATTGATCGTCTTTCCGACGTTCGGGCGCTCCTCCTTCGGAACACTTCCAAGACCCTTCATCAGGTCTGCGATGCTGCCTTTTTTGCCAAGGAAGCTCTGCCAGAACTCACCAAGCTGTTCCTTGGACTCTACACTGCCGAGAGCGGCTTCCATCTGCTCTTTCAGTGCCTTGATCTTTGCATCAATGGGATATTGGTTGCGGATCTCGTCGGGGGTTGGAAGCTTTTTGATGAATTCAAATCCCATGGTATTTTCTCCTTTTATCGGCAAAATTTGCTTTCGTTTCAATATTATAGACTATGAACCGAAAAATGTCGATAGGCAAATTGCGGGAATGATTTTTCAAACATGCTCCAGTACATCGAAAATTAAGTTTCTGCTATATTGGCGCAGGATGATTTCTTCATATGCAAGGCGGAGGAATGAGGCGTAGCGGTGGCTGCGCTGATTGACGACAACGCAGCAGATGAAAAATC
>ERZ773193.1439-NODE-1439-length-29716-cov-3.424160_pt1 | contig 29716 bp, 41 predicted proteins | sample MGYA00511110_ERZ773193 | MGnify/ENA primary metagenome ERZ773193 (study PRJEB29015, sample SAMEA2737784) | human gut metagenome | biome: human gut; feature: human-associated habitat; material: faeces | place: China | collected 2012 ...
TTTAAGTCTGGTGCAGTCCAGTAATAGGGTTCCCAGAAATACCAGTATGTACCATATTCTAAAAATCCTAATTTGTAGATATCTTCTTCTGTATACCATAAGTTGTCGGAAGAGTAGGGATTTGTGGTACCGCTTTTAGCATCTTCTGAAATGAGTGAATAGGTGGAAAAAGTATTTAAAATATTATTATAGTCAATTTTGGTGATAACATCATCATAGGGTTGCATTAGAAACTGGATGAATGTACGATTGATTGCTATTTTTAGTCTTTTCCTGTATTCTGGCTTGCTTATTCGTTCTCCAAGTTCTTTATCCACGTGAGGTAACGTGATATGATCAACTCCTCGTACGAGAACCCCTTTGCGAAAACTAAGATTACCATAACTGATTGTATCCCATAAGGGAACATAGTTGCCGTTTTGGTAAAGCATACCAGCCATGAGGATTTTAGAAGGGAATAATTCTTTCTTGACTTTGTCTGAATATAAGTCAAAGAAATCTTCTTTTAAGAATTTTACAGCAGCACGGATACCTTTTTCGTCAGCTTCCACTTTTACATCATAATTAACATCGTTACTGCTAGATGTGAAATGATAATTGATATCAGCATTGGAGAATTTATATAATACGGCAGTTTCATAATCATTATACCATTCCACAATTTGCTCATCGAAATCATGATTTCCTTGCGGAAGATCAAATCGTTGTGTTTTCTTCTCTGAAATTTTTAAATCATCCTCTTTTTCACAAGAACATAGAATGAAAATGAATGATATTCCAAACAGTAAAATGTATAAATTTATTTTTTTCATGATATTCTGTTTTGTTAGTTTAATGCAGGATTACTCTCTTTATGGTGTTGCATAATGGGTAACATCCATTTAGGTGTTGCTGTTCCAATTTCAACGGAATGTTCATCACCGGGATTCGTAGACTCATCAAGTCTATGCGAGAAAGATTGCATCCCGTAACGTCGGAGGTCAAACCAACGCATTCCTTCGAAACAAAATTCTCTACGACGTTCTTCTCTACAGTTTTCGATTAGATTATCTGCATTGTTGTTAAAAGTTGAGTTTGTCCACGCTTGGGATGCGTAGTTTTTTATACGTTTTTCTCTTATCGTGTTTAAATCGGATAATGCTTTCCCAAAGTATTCGTTTCCACCTATTTTAGCCAAATTTGCATAAGCTTCAGCCCTGTTTAAATAAGCTTCACTTAGACGTAGGCAAGCTCCGAATTTTAATTCTCTAGCGAATTTAGATGATTTCTTCTCGTCTCCAGCCTCACCGTAAGGACATAAATATCCATTCCAGCGTTGATCCTCATTGGAATAACAATTGCGCAATTGATCGGATGCCATAAAGCATTTAGCGTAATAATCCGATGTAACAACTTCATGCTCTTCCTCACTTGCATAGAAGAATAGTATTTCCGGATTATTTAAAGTGAAAGGATGTGGGAATCCTCCCGTGTTAATTGCGTTAGGATAATTAACATTAGTCATGTCGAATAGTGAATAGGAGTTACCGGGAGCTGAGAATACGGCTGTTGCATGCTCTACGACTTTTTCCCAGTTTTCCATGAAAAGATAGTAACGGCTAGCCAATAAATGAGCCGTACTGATTCCAATACGGAATTTGGAACCTGTTGCATTGACTTCGGTTAATAGATTGATTCCTTTCTCTACATCTGAAATAATCGTATTGTAAACTTCGGCAACCGTGCTGCGTGGTATGGAAGTTTGGTCAATCGTGCTGTTTAACTTTAATGGAACTCCTGCTGATTTTCCTTCGGGTGCATTAGGTGCATTATAAGGATAGGCATAAATGTTGACCAGATTAAAGTAGTAGAACGACCGTAAAATGCGGGCTTCCCCCTCAACTCGTTTTTTCGTTTTTTCTTCCCCGTCAACATCTCCTATCATATCTATGACTACATTACATCCTGCAATCATTTTGTAGAATTTTTCGTATGAGTCAACCTCGATAATAGGGCTATTATCTGTAGGATTTGTCAAGTTCATGTAGTCTTCGAACATGGTTTCGTTAGTTGTTGCGGTGCGACCTCCCCATAAATACAGGGGACTGTACTTCGTTACGATTGTTTTTTGACTATTGTTGGTAATGTACTGGGTTACATCATCGTCAAGCAAATCTAGAAAAGGCATTAGTTGGGTTTCATAACGGGGATAGCCTTCATAAGCTAGTAATTGGTCTAGATCTTCAATCGTTGACGGAATTACTTCGTCTTGGGATGTTTCTTTCAGAAAATCATTGCAAGAACACAACCCGATAATTGATAGAATTATGATACTTTTTTTTATGATATTTTTCATACTTTGTCGTATTTGGGATTAAAAACCAAGGCTTATACTTAATGAAAACTTACGTTGACGATCGACTACCGGAATAACATTGGTAGCACTTGTGCTGAGTGTTTCCGGATCTTGTTTACCAAGTTTTTTACTTTTAATAATGAAAGGGTCTGTTACCGTCAATGCAAATGTCAGATTTGTAAGCTTTATCTTATCTAATTGATTTTTAGGTAGAGCGTATGCCAAGCAAATGCTATTACATCTCAAATGGTCGGCCTTTACTACTCGTAGGTCTGATAAATTGTACATTTGATAACGGTATATTTCTCCTGAACTACTTAACGACAATGAATTGTCAGGTAAATATTGGCTGAGATCTTCATCACTAGCTAAAATAGCGGGTATATCCGTGTATTTTTCATCTCCAGCTTGACGCCAACGTTTATTTAGTTGAGTACTTGCATTCTTTTCGGGATCGGGTATACGTAATTGCCCGACACGACCACCGTTTGACTGGCTTTTCATAAAGGGATTTAAGCGCTTGTGATGGCCTAATTGGAAATTGAAAGAAGCGGAGAGAGTTAATTGTTTGTACCGGAACGAGGTTGATAGTCCTCCACTAAAAATAGGATCTTTTACACCACTATACACCATGTAGTCAAGTAGGGTTCCGGTTTCTACTTTTGTTTTAACCCCGGGAGTTTGGTCTATAATAGCAAAATTGGGTGTTCCTTTGTCTGATAGGCCAATGTATGGGAAAGACCAGAAGCTATTTAAGGCGAAACCGTCAATAATAACACTCCCGTCTGTGATTTTTCCCAGCGTGATGTTGTCTTCGTTATCTTTGATTTCGTTACGATTGAATCCGGAAGTTGCGTTAATACTCCATCTGAAATCTTTTGTGTTTACCGGGATAACGGTTAAAGATATATCATAACCTTTATTGATAATTGTTCCATTATTTACGGCCATATTAGGAGTTCCGTTTTCGATCGGAATGTTCATATAAGTGATGGCGTCTATCGTTTTCTTGTAATAATAATCAATACTTCCGTATATCCGGTTATCCAAAATGGAAAGTTCAATACCTCCGTTGAAACTACGTGTTTTTTCCCATTTCAGATCTTTGTTGGGTAAATTTTTAATAGATAAGTATTGTTCTCCAGTTAATATATCCGGGGCTATATTGAAATTGGCAATCAGGTTGGGGCTAATATCCGGGGCTTTACCCTGTGTTCCATAGGAAGCTTTCAAGGTAAGATTAGATAACCAGCCGAATCGGCGCATGAAATTTTCCTCGCTAACATTCCATCGGATTCCGGCAGATAACACGGGATTGAAACGATTATTTGTGTTTTGTCCGAATTTATTGGAAGCATCCTGTCTAAAACTGAATGAAAGGGTGTATTTCGTTGAATACGTGTACCCCAATGTGGCATAATAAGAGAGGTAATTCTCCGTTTGATCGGTTAGCTTGGTAGAATGACGTTCTCTATAAGATGGGACATTTGCCGTTTCACGATAGTTAATATCTGGATAAATATCCAAAATGTAATCTTTATTGGCTTGTTGACTATAATCGTAATCAACACTTTTTCCTCTATCAGGCATATATCCATATTCCGTACCTTGTTGGCCGATATAACTATTTCCTCTGATTTCGTGTCCTAATGCTATATTAAGAGCATGATTCCCTTCTTCATCTAGTATTTTTCCATAGTTGAGTTGATTACGTACCGTATAACTCTGTTGATTCGTATTATTGTAGTTTAGAATACCACCATAGGGTAATACAGACGCTAAACTTAACCATGAATCGTTTTCTCCGGTAACAAGTTCACCATAATTGGCGCCTCTGATTTTAGATACGGCATAAGAGTGATCATCTGCCCAGATATTGGCTTCAGAACTATTCCGTGTAAATGCAGTTGTTAATTCATATTTTATTTCAGGTGTAATATTCCAGATCAAATTACCCGTGATTTGGAATTTGGTATTCTTATTTTCGTTCCCGGTATGTTTCAATTCATTCAAGAAGTTGTAGCGAATTTCTCTTTGAATAGCGGACCCGTCATCCATTTGGAAATAAGCCTTTGATTCATTAATTACATACCATTCATTGGGAGCAATAATTCTACTGGTATTTAAAGCGTAATCTTCCGGGTTTACTCCTGTATAGTAAGCATCTGTTTCCGATTGACTGGCTGAAAATTGAAATTTTGTCCGTAGATTGTCCCGTAATTTGGCATCAACGCTAAAATTTATGGTTTTATTGCTTTGATCGTTTCCTTTGTAACTACTTAATGATTTATTGAATCCCACGGAACCGTAGAAATTTAATTTGTCATTCCCTCCGCTTAAACTTAATGAATAGTTTTGACTGACTGCGTTACGGGATAAGAGTTTAAGCCAATTTGTATTCTGTTTTTCCATTTGAGTGACTTTCTGGTTGAATTCATTCATGGAAATTTCTTTATTGATTAACTGAAGGTAAGCTCCTTCGTATCCCACGTGTTGGGGAAATTTAGAGAAAGGAACTCCCGATTCGATGATTTCTTTTGATAAGGCAATTCGGTCTGCGGAGTTCATCTGGTCTGTTTGGGCATATGTCCTTCTAGGAGTCATGGAAATATCTGTCCGGAAATTGACGTTAATTCTTCCGTCCGTGTTAGAACCTCTTTTGGTCGTGATCACAATAACTCCATTGGCTGCCTTAACTCCGTAGATAGCGGTTGTCGATGCATCTTTTAAGAAAGTGATACTTTCAATGTCATCAGGATTGAGCCCGGAAATACTGCTACCAGAAATACTTGCCATGGCGCTATTTAAGTCTCCGGAACTAAGAATATCATTTAATTGTGCTCCAGCAAAAGGAAGGGGATCTTCTTGGATGATACCGTCAATAACCCAAACTGGGGATGCGTTTCCAATAACAGTCGAAGTCCCTCGAACTCTGACTTGAGGAGCAGAACCGATAAGTCCGGAAGGAATCGTGATGCTGACCCCGGGAATCATACCTTGGAGGGCTGCATCTATCCGGTTGATTCCGGCAATACGGACATCATCTCCTTTTACGGTGTATGTGGAACCGACAACCTCATGTTTTTTTAAGGTCTGATATCCAGTAACAACGACTTCTTCCAAGGATTTGGAATCTTCTTGCAATATGACTTTGTAAGGAATTTGTTTTGCGTTTACAATTACTTCTTGTGATTTCATGCCAACAAATGAAAATACGAGAGTCGCACCTTCCGGTACAGAGATTGTAAATTTTCCATCGTTGTCAGAAAGTACCCCGACTCCTTTTTGCCCTTTCACTGTGATGGTCACTGAAGGTAAGGTAATCCCTGATTCATCATAAACAGTTCCTGTTACTTTTAGTGTTTTATTTTGTGCATATAGAGAACTCGATATGCTGTGTATTAGGAAAATTAATATCCAAGTGACTATTCAACTTTAATATCAACTCCCTGTTTATCAGGTGTTAATTGTGTGGAGGTGTGCTATTCCTAACATACAGCCGTACATGAGCCGGTTAATATTAGAATTTGTTCCGAGTCCAAAGATATACAGAGTTATTCAATATAAGACGTTAATTTTCAGATTTTTGTGTCGGTTTTCACTTTCCGACAAAAGTGAAAGGAGTATCGAACTCATTAAGAGATACATGGACGATAAAAGCCCCCGAAAAAATGTTGTTTTCGAGGGCTTTTGATGTTTTACGGACCTGTCCATTTTTGAAGGGAACCGGTTGTTTGGGGTCAATCGGCGTATCGGCGATTGACGGGTTTGACGTGTATCTCGATACGTCTGTCGTCCAAGATTCGGCGGACAGCTTTCCATAGGGGAAGTTTTTCTACTCCGGCCAGTTTCATGGCCTCAACAATCATTGTGTTTTCAACTAATTGGAGGTAGTCTTCTTCCCGAATCTCAACGTATTTGTGAAGGTCTTTTTTGAGTCTTGCCATAAGTCGCGGGGTTGAATTGTTATTTCTCGCCGAAATCAGCGGGCGTCTCGCCCCACAGGGAATTGTTCCAGTGGAGCACTTCGATTTTGTCGATTTCGGAGGCCATCGCTTTGAGAAAGATTTCCGCTTTTTTGAGTGCGGAGTTTCTTTTGCGTGAGGCTGTTCGTTTCTCGTTAAACCACGTCAGGGCGGTAAGACTATCGGTGTAGATGATTGCCGGACTGAAATGATGTTCGATGATGTATTTTGCGGCTTCGACAACGCCTAAAAATTCACCGATATTGATGGTCTGGTTCCCGATATTCTGTTCAAAGAGGAGTTCGCCGGTGGCCAAATCAACGGCTCTGTACCGGGTAACTCCTCTTTTCATAGAATGTGCCCCGTCGGTGGCTATTCCACGTTCCGGGCGCATTACAAACCGGGAATGGTCGGTGTGCTGAATCCGTCGTCGGCCATTCTCCGCAGAAGTTTTGCGGCAGCGGATTTGAAGCTGTTGATTACGCCCTCCAAGTTTTCGATGTCGGTGCGGCGTTGTAACAGGGAGACAACTCCCGATACTGTCTTGCTGGAGTATGAATTACCTCCCAGCGGATCGAAGTAAACGGTTTTGTTTCCGAAGTTGACGGTTACCCGATAAGTTTCACCCGGTATCACCAGTGTGTCAATCGTGGCCTTGAAAAGAAGCGGTGTAGCCGCTACTACGACAAAACCGTTGCGTGAGTGCATTGCTTTGAGTTCGACCGAATACAATATGTTCGGCTGGACTTTGCCTTTCAGGTCTTCAGACAATACACAAATTTTCTTCTTGTAAGGTGAATCCTCACGTACTCCTCGCAGTTGCTTGGTCTTCGAATGGCGCGACACGAATCCGATGATCTCGCCGGTTCTTTCCGAGGTCGCAAATTTTAATTGCGTTCGCTCTGATATCATACTCCGTTCTCATATTATTCCAATCTGGTTTTACGGTCAATTAACAAAATGTAAATCAGTCATTATTATTAAAATCATATCGCAAATTTATATTTTCGTTTCGGAGTAAGCAAATAAATTTATGACTATTTTTTGACCGATAAACGGGCTATTTACAGAGAAAAGCGGGGCCTGTTACCATAGTCTTTCGTCTTCGGAAAAATGGCTGAAACGTTCGTCTGTAGTGGATGTTGAGTGGTTCCCGTGACATTTCCAATACCGATAGACTCTTTCGCCTTTGCCCACACGGAAATAAATATCATCTGCATTGATGTATTGTACCCCCTGTTCGGTGGCAGGATTGATCCATGTGGCGGGATTTTCTATCCGAGGGTTCTGTCCAACGTATAATTTCTGTTTCTCGGAGCCGAAAACGAAGATGTTTTGCATTCGCACGTCATCGTCCACATCGAACCGACGGGCGTATGCAGCAAAGTCGTAGATGTCGGTTTGGAGTAGGCTCCCGCCGAAGTACGATGCCGCACTATCCTTTAGCTTGCAGAATGCCCGATTCAATGGCTGGCGAAGTCGGATTTCGTTCAGCCGTTGAATCGTGACAGCATCATTGGTGACGTACACTACACGGAATCCGTTTCGGGTGGTGTCGCATACTTCGAGATGACGGACGACTTCCTGCGCACGGTTGATGCTGTCGTCTATCGGGTCTCGTGAGCGGATGCAGTCTTTCATCAGTCCGATACAGATGATAAGTATCAGGAGCATCCACGGAAGGAGCCGGAAGCCTATCCGCCACCGGATTTCCCGTTCGGTCTGTCGTTTTAACTCTTCTTCTGTCATGGCACTATTGGATTAAAGGTGTTTCGGAAGGATTAGCAATCCCCGTTTGTTGAGCTCTGCACGGAGCAATTTCACTAATTGCTCCAAGGTCTTCACTTCCTGCCTTTCGCCGGCTTTGCGATGAAACAGCGGGGCGAAGTAGAGTTTGTGGTCGTCTTTGGTCGGATACGAGAGACCGCCGAGGCATATTTTGTCCGTCCGTATCTGGAACAGTCCGTTGACCAGTTTGCATTGTTTCGAGGACGGCACCGTGATTTCGTATTCGGGAAGTGCCTCGGCCACCATTTTCAGGATAGGCCGGATAACTTCATTCGCATAGTTAGGTACTGAAATAGTCAATTTCGGCACGGGTTGCCTATCGGCCTCGGCACGTTCGATTGTGTCGAGATGTTCGGAGACTTTCGCATCGCGTTGAAAGTAGCTGTTTAACAGTTCTTCTATTGTCATAACGTTGCTTTTTTAATGGTTCGTGTAAATAAAGAATAATGCTCCGGACGAAGGAACCGGTGCAAGCCGCCCCGTTATTTTTATGCGGCAGCTTCGTCGATGTGCTGTTGAGCCTCCTCGACGGAAGAGATGGCTTCGTCGATTGCATCGATTGCATCGGTCATACGGGAGCCGTTGTCCGATGATTGGAGGCTTTCGGGCATGTTGTCGTAGGCATCCTGTTCTTCGTCCTTGATGTCGTTCAATGATGCGATGATTTCGTCGAGGGAATCTTTCACATCTTCGAGTTGTTTTCGTCTGTCTTTGTTCATGATTGATTTGGATTATTGGTGTTGTTAAACCGGCCCGCATTGTTCCCCAAAGGCACCGGCCGGAAGTTCCCATTGTTCGTCATCCGGAAGAATGACGGGCAGTATATAGAGCCTGCATGTGGCTATTGTTTTCCATGCTTCGGTAATGTGATGATACGGAGTACCGGTTCGGATGAAGGACAGAATGTCACATTTCCGTTTGATGGTACACCCGAATTGTTGTTCCAACAGGGCGATTTCCTGAATGCGTTCCGGGCTGATTGCGGAAGCGCTGGCGAATTGGTTTTTGTTGCCGAAGATGCAGAACCGACAGGAACAGCGGCTCCATCCCATGTAGTAACATGGATGTGCCCGAACCCGGTAACGTTTGATAATTTCCCAGACCTGCGCTTCCGTCCAGTCGCGAATGGGACGATGGCGGTCAACGTGGCGATGATGTTTTCCGTTCCGGCAGTCCGCCCTGTCAGGTTCCCAGATGGCATATTTTGCCCGCTGGGGACTTTCTTCACCCCGTTCTCCCGACAGAATGAGTGTCCGGATGTTGTTGAACCGGGACTGATTGACAATAGCGGCGGAACAGACATCGATTTTCAAGTAGCTGGAACACCATCTGGTGCGAAGATCTGCGGCAGCTTGCGGAAATCGTAATCGTGTATTCGGTGTGCCGCGAGTGCCGCCGGAACGTCCGACAGTGCCATCCGGCAATTCGTAGCAGTTGGGGGCTGTCAGGCAGTTTTTCCGCATCATTTTCCGATAGAAACCGCCTTCTTTCCACTGGAAGTATATCTTAACACCGAAGGCATGGGCGAACCGCCGGCAATAGTCAGGCGTCACTTCCCAGTCGAAAAAGTTACGTTCCCGTCCGTCAATGTCCTGATGCCACAGTTCGATTTTTTCACGAGGAATGCCGTGGTCGAGCAGGTACAGAAAAGTGGCGGTAGAATCTTTGCCGCCACTGAAACTTACGATGTATCGGTCGTAATCCTGAATGTTGAATTGTGTCATTTCGTATGTTTGGTATTGAGTGAACTACATTGTGATATCAAGGCGGGCAATAACCCGATGCCGGGGTAAAACAGACGATGTCCCCTGTCTTGCGGGAGAATATGGTTACACTTACTCCGATTTGCTCTCGGGCGGCTTTCTTCGCGTCCCGCAAGCGGACGAAGGAGAGACGGTGTCCGTACCATTTGTCGCAGAACCAATAGTTCGTTGTTGTGAGCTTTGAGGCTGTGATATGGGTGGCGGCATCTGTTCGGGAAGCAAGCAGCAGTTCTGCCGCGTTCCGGAGAAACTCCGGCCAGTCATGGTACGGCATTTTCGACCGCCAGAAGTAGTCTTTGAGTATCAAAGGTTGAATGCTGGCTTCTTTTCCGGTATGGTAGCCTAAAATGTTTGCGTAGGAGATTTGGGTGGCGCCGTCCGATAACGCAGGAAAACAGACACCGCCATTACGGCCGGTCGGCTCGAATTTGCCCCAAGCGGATTTCACTTGCCGGACCACGACTTTCGGCATACCGGTTTCATCAGTTCCGTCGTGTAACAATACCGAAGCGGAATGACGGAGTTTTGTTGCTAATGATTTCGATATGAACATGGCATCAGTATTTAGAACGGTAACAGCAATACGGTGTAGCTAACGATTCCCTCGTCTTTCCATCCCTGCATTTTCAGAGCGGATTTCAGGTTCGTATAACATCTCACAAATCGAGAATATGGGCTATTTTGGTAGTGTTGACGTTCTATTTCGAATCTTTTTGCATTGGCCAGATTCAGCAATTCATCATCACGACACCCTATGTGAAGTCCGTCGGTTTTGATTTGCCTGAACAGTTCGCTGATTTCCGAGAAGTTTTTCTCTATAAGAGAGACACTTTTGCAGTATTCCGGATATAGTTCCCGTATGATTGGAAGGAATTTCGTAACTCCTTTCAGCTTGAGCCGGGGATTATTCTTTGCGATTTTTCGTAATTCTCGGAAAAGTTTTTCGACTTCTGCAAGCTGAATCCGCTCCCTTTTTTCAAGGTTTATGAAGAGTGTACTGGAATTACTGACACGTATGAGATTGTCTGTGATCTCATAAACAACGCCCTTGATAAGAGGACGCAGGAGGTATTCTTTTCTATCTGTTTCCATGATGTTTCCGTGTTAATCGGTCATTTGTATGAATCGGACATAGTCTTCGTTATCGTTAAAGCATTCATCGTTGATGCGCTCGGCCAATTCGTCGAGCGTTAGGCGTTCGACTTCGTATTCGGTTTCGTCTTCTTCGTCTGTGGTGCTGCGAGAAGGTCCATTCCGCCAGGCTTCGAGCAGTTGCTCATTGGAAATATTGCGGTCCAGATGGCAGCAATTCCAGATGAAAGCATAGTAACATGGCTCCTTTGATTCATCTTGATGCAGCCAATTCTCAAATGCCTTGCTGTTGTCTTTGTCCAGCAGCAGATTCTGCCAGTGTTCTTCGACGAATTCCCGAATCAAGCCTTCGTCGGCGGTGCAGTTTTGCAGGAGGACCTCAACCGCATGGTCCTTCCATGTTTTCTGCTCGATGCTTAACTCGACGTACCAGTTCCAGACGGTTATAAGCCAATCTACATTGATCTCACAAAGCTCACGGTCTGTTTCCTGAACATCCGTATTCGGGCGCTGGAGCGTGCAAGTGCCGTCCGCGTGATAGTCGATCAGGTTATACCTGACATAGCAGGGATAGCCGTCTTCTCCTTCTTCTTCCACGAATACGATGTGAGGTAACCACCCGTCGGGGCGTTCGGATATGTGGCAGAGAGAATCCACGATATTTTGCGATAGTTTTTGTTGTTGTTCTTGCGGTGTCATAATTTATTGTGATATGTAAGTAGTTGGAAAATCAATATCCTCTTCGTCGAAGTCGGTCTGATTTTCTTTGTTGTATTCTTCAATCACAGATGACGGGATGTATGTCTCGCCATCAATGTCGAAGCTCTTCTTTCCGAGAAGCCGATTTAAGGCCGTATGGTCTCCTTGAATGATTTTCTCGATGTCGTCTTTGGTCCCGTGTACGGTTATGCCCAATCGCATCCAAAGCGTACTTTCTGGTTGGGGCGTTGCGGCAGTTTTCGGGAGAATATGATAATCGCCCCACAAGTGGGCATCTGATACGCCTTGCACGTAGGCGTTGTACTCCGCTTTTGTGGGGAATTCAATGTTCTGAACTGCACCGCCGTTGTCCATCAACCATTCGGCTGACGGGATTTGGCCGGTTTCGTTATAGTATCTGATGGCATCGCCACCGAAGATGATTGTTGCTTTTGTCATTGTTCAGGGTGTTTGGATAAGTAATCTTGGATGGATTCGTAGCGATTCGGTATGGCTGCGTTTTCGTTGAATCCGTTCAGGCAATGCAGCAGTGCTTTTTCCATGCTGACATACCGGCGTGAGAAAGATTGGATATTGTCCAGGCAGTAAGCCTCTATGGCATATTTGAACGGGGCAACTCGCGGTCCGTCTTCTTTGCGGAGTTCTACATACCATCTGAAATCAAGTTGCAGGCGGAAGCCGTCCGACTCTCCGTTTTTCATCAGGCGTTCTTCGTCCAAAAGCCTGCGAACGTAAGCGGCATCGAGCGGGCCGTCATACTCTCTGTAACATTTGATTCGGGCTGTGTACATGGCGGCGTATTGCCGGATATCGTCTTCGGTAAGATGATACTCTTTCGGGTAGAAGTCCAACACTTCTTTTGTTGTGACGGGAATGATTCGTCCGTCTATTTCTATTTCGTAAGTTTTATTTTCCATTACATGTTTTTGTTAGTGAATTTGGGGCGTGCTCGCTGAACGACGCACAGATCGGTATAACCAATGGCTTTCAGTTCATTGAGCAAATCCCTGTATTCGTTTTCTTGTGCGGGAGACGTATCGGCGATTACACCGGCATAGTCTGCGGCTCCGTGTTGACCGATGTGCATGTAGGATGTTACGGTGCCGTCATGTGGATTCACATCATCCGGAAAGAGTGCGATGATGTCGCCGTTCTTCCATTTTCTAAAAACCACCTTCGTCATTGCGGCCGCAGATTTCTGTGTTCACGAGGATGTCGCCCACGGTTTTCGTGTCTCGGTGGAGCTGGTCGAGAATGTTGTCGATATCCTCTTCGGATACCTCGTTGCCATTTCGGTTCTCGATGTCGTAGCGAACCGTGGCGTAAACCGTCTTGACTTCGGTTGCCTGAGAACCAATGCTGTCGCAGGCGATACCATCGGGAGACGTGATGTCGAATTTCATCAGTTGGGCAAGACGGTTGTATTCCTCGTCGTAGAACCGATTGTATTCGTCCTGATACTCTTCTTTGTAGCAGGTTCCACTGTCCGGATCGTCCGGGTCCTCTGGTTCGACAAAGGCATCGAAAGGTAGTTTGTGTTTGTCAACCAATCGGGCAACGGCCAAATCGCTGGCAATTTCCATGATAGACGAATTGATTTCGTCTTTGTTCTCTCTGTAATACTGGTGTAAGTCCATATCATTGTTTTTTTAGAATTGCATTTAACGGGGAATCGGTTTTATCCCAAGTGCGAAGGCAAGAAAAGCAAGTATCCCTGTGTAATGCTCGGGGAGAATTTCGAGCTCACGCGTAATGGCACCTTCATGGTCATTGATGCCACCGGCTTTTAATCGCTCTGTTCCGTCGAGATATACGTTGGTAATGTTGATATTCTGGGCGCCGTGTCTTCCATAGAAAATCATTGTTACGGGATAATCGCCACCTCCGTATTCGTCGGTGACGGGATATGATGTTATATTCCCGCCATGTCGGGTAAGCAGACGTTCAATGAGCAGTTTCATCTGTTGTTGCAGTTCTTTACGATACTCTTGCAATTTTCGGTAATCTTGTGCGTCCTGTTCATCGTTGTCGGGATAGTCCCGCCGCATATAAGCGGTTATTGCGGCCTCTGCCGATCCGTAATCGTGAATCTCTCCACCCGGAATGATAAAGCTATTCAGCATCTCGGCTTCCGACGCATCCTTGGGTTGTCGGTACACCCTGCAAAAGATATCGTCCATGTGATCAACATGTGTATTACCTGTCGATGTGTACTCGATAGTATAGTCTTTGTATTTCATAATTTGACGATGTATTTTTCTATTAACTCCGCACGTAGTTTCCGGTTGCCCTGTGCGATTCGGGCAATGAGTTTCTGAATGCGTTTGTTTGCCAGTTCGGCTACTTTTTGTGGTGTCGGCTGGGGCATTGCGAATTTCCGGCAGGTCTCGGAGCAGTATTTCTGTCGGGTGCGAAGCGGTTTCCCGCAGGCCGGACAGCGGCGTTTGCCATCCTTTTCGAGAATCCCCAATACACCGGCATGGAGACCTTGCCACCATTCCAGACGGTCTATTTCGTAATCCTGAAGGGTTACATTATTGGAGAAGTCACGGGCCTCCACTTCGACCGAGATATCGGAGTTCTCCACGATGACTTTGATGGCAGGGTCATCGTAAGGAGTTCCGTCGTTATCGAACCAAATGATGAAGGTCGGATCGTCCTGTTCTGCATAATCGCCCAACGAGAGTTCCGTCAGACCGTTGTTTTTCATCATGGCCACAATGGCGGCCATGATATTGCTTATGTTATCCATAAAGAAGAGGTTTTATAAAGATTAGTTGATATATTGGAGAGACCGGCGTTACCCATCTCTTGATTTTTCAAAAAAGGTAGAGCTGCCGGGACTCACGTCAGGACAGCTCCGGTTATCATTATGGCGAATGATATATCAGTAGTTCAGTTGGATACTTCCGAATACACTGGTAATTTCGTCCTGCCGGATTCCCAGATAGACCATTGTTACTTGCGGCGAAGAATGCTTGAGAATCATCGACAGCAGAATCAGGGATTCGGTTGTACGTCCCATCAATTCGTAAACGTACCGACCGAAAGTCTTGCGGAAGGTATGGCTGGAAATTCGCTTGATCGGCAGCCGATATTTTACCCGCAGATATTTCAGGGTGTCGTTGATGTATTGTGAGGTATAGGGTTTCTTTGTTTTGGGGTTGCAGATGACCGGCTCTCGCTTATCCGGTGAGCCGAGCAGTTTATATAGCGACGTGATTCGCCGCTGTACGTTTTCGTTGAACGGAATCTGGCGCGTCTTGCCGGTTTTCTGTTCGATTTTGTAGAGTGCGTCTCTTTCGAGTACGTCTTTCCATGTCATGGAACGAACGTCTGATATGCGGCAGGCGGTACAGAAAGAGATGCAGCAATAGAGTTCCCAGAGGTAGTTGCCGTCCTCGTGAAGGCCGGAAAGCAGGCGGAGGAAATCCTTGAATTCCAGCGGTTCGGCGGTGGTTATTTGACCTTTGACTGACATAGACATGTAGGATTTATGTTAATAATGCGGCATCACATGCCTGTTTGAGGTATCGGGGGTTCCTGAAAAAGGGACATAACTTTCGCCCACGTTTCTCGCATCTGGAAATAGTCGTCGTAGCCTTTCTGATTGATGAAGAAGACGTAAGGCGGAATGTCGGCCTGCTTGAAGAGGTTGTACTCTTTTTTGTCGAGTTTGCGGACTGTGGGAAGTCCCGTTCTGCATAGGGCTTCGTTGACAATCCATGCTCCCCTGAAGTTATCCATCCGGAGTGAGTCGATGCAGACTACCTCGCCCACACAGCCATTTATCAGGAAGTTGCACACGCACATCAGGCAGCAGGTGTAGTCGATGTCCCAGGCGACAAGATAGCTTTGCGGTCGGTCGGCCTTGGCAGCCAACAGCGTCCGCCCACTGCCTGCCGTAGGGTCGCACACAGAAATGATTTTGGACGGCGATTCTTGCTTGCCCATTGTTATTTTCGACATCAGGTCGGTAATGTGCATGGGTGTGAAGAACTGGCCTTTCTGTTGCTGGCCGCTTTGGGAGGTCAGAGCCATGAACAGGTCGCCGAAAGCATCGTACCAGCCGTGCCGCTCAATCTGCTGCGACATGATTTGTATCCATGTGGCGAACATGTCGTAGAATACTTTGGTCTGCTCTTTATTGTACCTCCAGTCAGTGAGCGGAGGCGTGTCGGGGAGCGAGAACCCGTGTACGATATAGCGCAGCAGATCCTGAAAGACGGTTTTCACGTCCAGTCCGTTCCGATACGTGAAGTCGTTGATTTGTTTCTCCAGTTCCCGGACTTCTGCCGGGGCGTTGTATCCTTTACTCATAACAGTTGAAGAATAAAAAAGGCGAAGAACTTTCGCTCTCCGCCTCGGGTGAATAAATTGTGTTTACTAAGTCGTTTCATCGGGTATTTCATTGCCCGTATAGGGATGATATAACGGTGTGTTGCCGACAGCTTCTGCGTCAATGGCAAAGCTGCCGAGTTCCACATCATAGAAGAGTTCCAGTTTCATCGGTTCGGTGGAGGCAATGTGTTCGGCCTTCGATTGCGACAACCCGGAAATCATCAGACTTTTTACCCTTTTTCGGAAAGTTTTCGGATTGGTTTGGGGTGTCGTCCAAACCTCAACGATTTCCTCTTCGTCATCGGTAATGGCGACAGAGTGGTCGAGAGTATGTAATTCTTTCATCATTTTGGTTCTTCTTACTCTTCGTCCCAATAGTTTTTCTTGTACAGTTCCCGCTGCTGATCGAACGACAAGGAGTTCCACCAGGCGTCGAGGTCCTCGGCATGGCCGGACAGCCGTTTGTTTTCTTCCAGATCAAGATGTTTCCACCACTGGTACATTCGCTCTTCATACTCTTTCAATGAGACGAAATAGTGAGCCTCTTCACACGAGTCGCACCAAAAATCGTCGCTGGAATCATCAATGTCCGAAATGTGTTCATGCGTGTTACCATCGACCCATGCCCGTATCTGAATGTCACGGGAACCGCAACATTCGCATACGTTGATTTGGCTTTCATCTTCCTCCTTCCTTTCGGTAACGAACCTCTGCCCGTCATAGAGTTCGCACGCCCGCTCCACGATTTTATCGCGGGCGTTGTTGCCCAGTTCGGCATAGAAGCGTTCGGCCGCACCCGACAACGTGGCGCTGCTCAGACCGCACCATTTTGCCCAGAAATGGCCGGACATACTTCCGAATACAGTTTCGCATTCCGTTTTGCTCCAGCGGTTCCACATGTAGTAGAAGAAGCTGGAGACGATGTTTTCATTTGTACGTTTCATATTTTTAGATGTATTAGAACCAAGAGACGAGAACCCAATCATTGCCTGGGTCGCTTTCTTTGATCAGGAGGTCGAGCACATTTATAAAGTCTTCTTTGCTTGTTCGTGCTCGGTTCAACTCCTCGTGAAATTCCTCGGCATGTGCCTGATATGTTTCATTTTCCTCACCAATGATCGTTCGCAAGCGTTCCAATTCAATGCGTTGAACCTCGTAATCGTCATCGAACTCGTCTTCTGCCGAATTGGCGATATCGAACATTGACAGGATGTTGTAAAATGCTTCTTGTCCGTCACCGCCGAACATTCCGTGGTTGCAATTCATGTATTCAATGCGGTAGATTTTTCCGGTGTGTAAACTTCTGCTCATATTGTATAGATTTTTATTGTCGGTCAAAAAATGAAATCGACGATGACACGCTTGCCGCCGGAGACTAACCGCTCGTGATTTACATCATCGTATTTGTAGGTGATGTATTTCTTCACTTCACGGATATATTCTCCACGTACCCAGACCGGGGCGGATTCGCGGTCTGAGAGGCGGAAAAGCTCTCCTTTCCTGAGTTTTCGGATTGGTTTCTGCTCCATCGCCATCATTTTGTTGCGTAGGACAATTGGGAGATGAATCCGACCTCAATACCGATTTGGTATCCACGTTCTATGGTTTCTTTCAAATCTTTATCAGATTCGATTTCTGCTTCTGAGTCATCGTCATAAAGGCGACACAGTGTGAAGACATCAGTATCCCAGAGTTTGCGGGCTTGATCAGGAGTAATAAGAAGCCAGACGAAGCCATCAGAACAGGTTTTTGTATGATTGGTATCCATAATGCTACTATTTATAATTGTCAATCTATATCACATCCGATGAAGGTTTGCTCGTTGATAAGGAGGTAATAATAGCCGTTTCCGCAATTCCTGAACTCTTTTGAGAAGCCAGCCTTCAGGTCTCCGGCCTGATGGTATCCGTCGTCTTTGTCGTAAACTTCCACCCAAAGCGATCCGTCATAGCCGCGAAAGTTGAACCGTCCCGAATGATATGACGTGCGATTTCTGACGGCTTCGCAGAAACACCGGTAAGTTCCTTCACCGCACCATTTCCGTACAGCTTCAAGCGTAATGATTTGCCCGTCGATACGTGTTCCGGTGGTAATTCCGTTTTCATAAAGGCTTTTGTTGTAATCGGCATTTTGGATTTTGCGGATAAAGGGACTTGTAAATCCCGCCTTGGTCGCTTCCCGTTGAAATTTGCGAATCAGGCGGCGGTTGATTTCTGACGGCTTTTTAGGTGGAGCCGGTTTGAAAATCTTTTCGATTCCGTCCCAATCGCTGAATCCGAAACCACGCCTTCGTTTTCCGATACCAATGATACCGAAAATACTGTTGTCGCGGTTGTAGAACAAACGTCGTCTGCGTCCTTTATATTGAACATACAAAGAATCCGGGGTTTCCGGATTGCGTAAATATTGCTCTGCTTCGTGCATGGTTCTGAATTATTTTAGTTTTTTGTATGATGATTTGATTGTTCATTCAAATGTCGTTTCGATAGTCGAGCAGGTATTGCTCGAAATGGTTCTCACAAATGATCTGGTTACGGTCGATGTCTGTGGAGAAATCATCCCACTTGTAACCGTAATCTTTCAGTAATTCTTCTTGCTCCGACCGGCTGAAATCCGTTACGTCGATTTCGCCTTCCCGCCAAAGCATGTTGTCCGTTGCGAATTTTCGGACCTCGGGCACATTGTGTGCATCACGCAGAAATTCCGTCGGGTATCCGAGATACCGTTGGTGTATCCGGCTGGCCTCAGTTTCAGCACACGGCAGTAAATCCGGATGGCAGGTATTCGGCTCGCAATACCAGAATACCGTATCTGATATTTTCAAGCAGAATTGTAGCGAATCGGGATCGGTGCATTCGGCGGCAGGATTGAACAGACGGTTCATTGATGCATCATCTTTGCAATTTCGCGGATCGTCTCGTCCTCCAAATATCCCAGCGGGATCAATGCGCAGGGATTACCATCCTTATCAAGTGTGATGTACTGAATATAGAGTTCGCTCCGGGCATCGAACACGGTCGGTTCACCGCAGTCGTTGGTAAGGTCACACGGCTGATTGCCTTTGCGTTTGAGGGCATCTGCTATATCGAGCAGCACTTCTGATATCTCTTTTCCTTCCATTTCGATTGTTTTTTGATTGTATGAAAAAATGATGCGATTACCGATATGGGGCATGGCTTTATCCGTTCGATGTATGGTCGTCCGGAAGGATCCTGAGGCACGGCGTGTAGCCAGCGCCTCAGGATCCTGTCAAGGAAGACGAACTGAAAGTTTTCGGTCCATCACATCAAGCCTGCCAGGCGATGACGGCTTATTTCCTACGCCACTGGGCCATCTTCTTTTTGATGTCGATGCTGTTGTCGTCGAGCATCTTTTTCAGTGCGGCAAGCAGGCGCCAGCCATTGCCGTTCTTATACTCTTCGGCCTTGACCGAGAGGAATGCGAGCGACTGGTATTTGTCCAGCCGTCGTCCGCTGTCGTCGATGGCCGTACAGTTGTGAAAGCGGATGAGGTTTTGCATCGTGTAGAATGCGCCGGCGCCCTTGTAGGCATCTATCCATGCCTTGCTTTGGGGTGTGGCATGCTTCATCTTGAACCGCTTGTCGTTGAACTTTTTCACGGCATTGTAAAGTTGGGTGGCATTTTTAGCCGCTCCGATGTGGTAGGCTGCAAGACGCAGCGGGCTGTAGAGTTTGGAGTGCAGGTCCTGCACGAAGATGTTGTTGCTGCCGAAACGTTTGTAAGGAATGCCCTTGCATTTCTTGACCGGCAGGCCATCGACATGCGCTTCCAGGTGTTCAATGTAATCTTCCGCCATAGCCGTGGCGACCTTGACGTTGAACCAGCGGTTCCTGTCTGCGAAGTTCTCGGGATCGTTGCGCTCCATCTTCTGTTGGGCACGCAGTTCGTCGAGCAGCATTTTCCACTGGTACTCATAGCCCAGACGGTGGATCATCTTGGTCACGCCGACCGGACCCCAAGCGCCGTAGTCCTTGTAGGAGAGCATGTGGAACATCTGCGCCATGACGAAGCGGCGGAACAGACGGCGGTTGGGTACGGTTCCCTTTTCGAGGATGTAATCGAAAATCGGGTCGTTGTCGTCCAGAATCGACAACTTGCCGTCCTTGTTCGAGGCGACATAATCGCCGCCGTTGGCTCCCTGCATAGCGAACAGGCAGCTCACGTCCACGCCGACACTGCGGAGTGCCTCGATGCGTTCGTGCGCCGTTTTGGGCAGTCGTGCCTGTTTGATTGATGCCACAGGGGTTTCTGCGATGGCAACTTTTTTGCCTGCGATGGCAAGTTCCGTCCCGCATGCCGGGCACGTAACGTTCGTCTCTTGTTTTCTTCTCATGATTAAATAGTTGATTGATTATTATTCGGCTCTACCCATTGTCTGAGTATTACCAGTTCCTTGTCTTCTTTGCTCTGCCAGAACCACTGGCCGAATTTCTCGGGATTCCATTTGAAACCGCAGAGCAGTTGGCAGAGGATGAACAGTTCCAGTTCGATTTGTGATTTGTCGCGCCGCTCTCCATAGAGCATGTCATCATCACTTAGTTCTCGTTCAGGCAATGCCATGAAATAGCGGCGCGATGTACTCTCGCTGCGTTCCGACGGAATCGAGTGCTTGTAACGATGGTACAGCTCTTCCACTTTCGAGAAGAACTCCTCATCGCTGCAATGCGGTACTCCGAGCACGCCTTCATACGAGCCGTTCCGGATGACGTACTTGCCGTTTACTTTGAGGCTCCGCGTTTGGAAATCAACCTTGAAACGCGCCCCGTTTTCTACGGCACGGACAGTTTCCTGATAGATATTGTCCATAGCTTCTACGAATTGGCCATGTCTGTTCTCCTGAAGGCGGGAATGCTCAGCTTCAGGTTGTCGTTAATCAGGAATTTCCTGTCGCACTCGCAAATGATGTGGGTGTCCGTAACCCGTTTGATTCTCCGTGTAACTTCGTCATGGGAGGTGTAAGGCTTCCCATCCTTGGTCCCGTTATCTATATCTCCCGAGATATGATACCAGTTTCCGATTTCAATGTCTTTTACGTTCATTTTCTATCTGGTTAAATTGTTTGTCATTTTATGCACTCGAATCGCTGACGCATGGCTTTATAGCTCTGATGAATACAGTAGGTCCTGGATCCAGAACCAGGTAATCGCCTGGTCAGGATCCAGGTAGAATACTGTATGTTAAATTCGATTCCTCGTGCAAAATCGGGCTGCGTTGCCCGTAAGTCTCAATCAGGCCGGCACATTGCTTTATCAATTCGATATGAGCAGCTATTCAGCTACGGACCTTGTCCACAGGCATCTAATCAGATGCCTTGGACTACGGTCCTTGCTGTTATCAGCTGCACCATTAAACTCCTGACCTTGACTTTTCACTTTGTGCTAAGTTTTGCGGTTCTTAGGATTGCGGCACGTTGTTCTAATAGGTCGATGTGCGCCGCGATTTGAAGTCCGGGCAGCGACGTCGTGTTCCTGATAGTGAATAACGACGTCATTGCCGGGACTTCATTGCTTGCGGCACGCTGATTCTTGTCCCCTGAACCGCAGTTTTCCGTGCTGAAAAAAAAATCTCATTCGGACGGTACATCCCTTTATTTTCCTGATGTGCGCTGCTCTGTTCTGCTGGCCTGATATGTCCTCATCTCCGCTCGGAGATGAGGAGGTATGTGGCCGCAAGTTCAAGAGCAGCATAGCTGAAATTCCGACCTTGACTTTTTGTAGCTGTGTACTCAGCTTCTCATGATTCTCAGAATATCGGCACATTGCTTTATTGCTTTGATGTACGCCAGTTTCGGAAGCCGGATGGTCGCCGTCGTATGACGTTAGGGATACGACGCCGCCGGACGGGCTGTATCGAAACTCGGCATGTTGAATCATATTCCTTGAATCACCGCGCTTTCGTGCTAAAGGGGAAGTTCTCATAATGACAGACACATTTCTTTACTTGCATGATGTTGCCCGCGAGAGCCCAGCTCTTGAGGAGTCTGAAGGTGATGGTCCGATCACCTTCAAGACTCTCGATAGAGCTGGGTTACACGCGGGAATCTCAAATCCATTCCTCGAACTTCTGCTGATGTGTTTCAGTTCATCGGATGTCAGGCAGGCGACACATTTCTTTACGACTTCGATATATTACAGGAGGAACCAGAACTCACCGATCCTCGCCGGTTGTTAGACCGGCGAAGATCTATGCGTTCTGGTCTGCCATCCTGTAACATTGAATTTTGCCTCTTCATCCATTTACCGTGTGTTCGGTATATCCTATAATGATGCTACCAGCGTGTTGTACACAGCCCGACTTGTCAGCAGGGCATTCCTCATGCAACCAATCGTCAGATAGCCGGGGATGTTGCCTCCGGTTTTGGAACGGTTCGCTTTCACATTACGCCCACGCCCCCGGACAATACATCCGTCAGACTTGTTTCTGACATATCCCAGACCTCCGATCTTGCGTTTGCCGGTTGCAACTGCCCGCAGACAATCCATGACAAACATATTCAGTTCGTCAAGGTCTTTCCGCACGTTGCATACGGGAAGAATCTGTGTCGCCCAACTGAACTCGCCGTTGCCCTTGTACAGGTAACGGTTCACGGCATGGACGGCTTTCGTCAGCGTCGTGTCCCGACAGCGAATCGTTCGTTGTTCAATCTCTTTCTGGAAGGTTTTGATACGGCTGGACGAGAGCGAAATCATCTTGCCTTTGATGCTGTACCCGAGAAATTTGAACCAGTTGTCCGCTGTCAGGTACTCCACCTTTTTCGGATTGAGTTTCATGGACTTCTCGGCAAGTCGCTGTTGGAGCAGTTCCATTGCTTTTTCATAGTCGGCACCGACAAAGAGCATGTCATCCGAATAACGGACATAGTAGCCGTTCAGCTCCGACAATTCTTTGTCGAGGTTGTACAGAAGTACATCGGCCAGCCAGCTTGCGACTGCACATCCTTGTTTCAGTGATTGGTATTTTCTTTGGAGTTTGTTCTCCTCATCGAAATACAGATCCGAATGATAATATTTCCGCAGCACGTCGATTAAAACGGAATGGCCGTGTTTGACCTCAACCTTATCGAATGCCTCATCGACGAATTGAATCGGTACGCTGTCGAAATATTTGGAGAGGTCGGATTTCCAGCCCAGAACTCCGTTCTTTGCGGCGTTCACGATCTGATGACTGACCTCGATAACCACTCGGCCGCAGCCTATTCCTGTCTGGTAGGACTTGCATGTTTCGTGAAGCATTTCAGGCATCAGGTCGAACAGGAGGTCGTTGGCGATACTGAGTATCACACGGTCCATCGGCTCGTTTACATACACCGTGCGGAACTCGCCGTTGTCTTTGGATATCTGCGCCGTATGCGGAGGTGATATTTCAAAGTTTCCTTTCCGCATGGCATTGGCAATTTGCAGGCGTGTGTGTTCATCGGCCAGCCGGATGAGCTGGTCTTTCCGTATGTCTTTGCCCACACCTTTCTCGATTGCTTTCGTCCATCGCTCGATGTCGAAAAACATTTGTAATATCTTATCTGCCATTTATTTCTTTTGTGTAAAAGTTATTATGGTTTGATCGTCATAACCGAATTTCGCTTTTAGACCGAAAGCCTCGGCATCGGAACTGATACAGCAGATGTCCCAAACATTTAGTGCATCAGCACAGGTTATGATAGTATTGTTTTCAGAGATAAGCGGTGATTTGCCTTTCAGCGCAGCACCGCCGCATATTCCGCGAAGAACGACTCCTCGCTGGTAAGCAGTAAGTTTCTGAAACTCCATAGGCTTATTCGTTGGCTTCGATACCGAACATATTCGACATAGTGCTACCAAGTGCATCCTTAAACCCTCCGCTTACGGCCCAGTATTCAAGCAATTCGTCGGCTATTGTCCGAATTTGCTCATCGGTAGGCAAGTTGCCGTTATACCCGTACTCTTCGAGCAAGGCGCGGCTGATTATAGTGCCTTGTACTTCGTGGATTTTATGGGCTACTTCTACCTCATAGCCATAGAACAGTGCGATATTATCGTACTTATCCTCGGCTGTACTGCCTGCGAAGTATTTATACCACGTGAGGTTGCATTCGGTGTGGCGTTCCATAACACGAATTATGGACAGCGTGTCCCCGCAGAAATCGAAACTGGCAAGAGTTTCCCGCTTCACAACCTCGCGGGAATTGTTCTGCCAGTTATGCCGTTCCCATACCGGCAAGTCCTTAGGGGCATATTGGCCAATCCAACTCCAAAAGTCAGGAGTATCGAGGCAGCGAGCCGGTTTACCGGAAAACTTGCGCCATGCTTCACGACAAGCGGTTTCCACTGTCGGAAATTCGACGGGGAACCGATTGCGGTCATTGGTGATACGTTTGTGTTCTTCCCACGCATGGTTACACACAATGAGTGTAATATCTTCATCAAGGCTGCTTCCCGGTTCGTAAAACTCCTCGCTGGCAATATGCCATGTTCCGCCCGGACCAGACGTGTCCCGTATCAAGAAGCGAATCGGTTTGTTGCTGTCGTCGGAAAATACTTCCCAATATTCCCGGCAGTAGCCCTTGTCGTCATGGTGGAATCGTATTTTTATCTCTTTCATGATGTTTTATTTTATTCCGTGAATAATCTCGGCATAAAGCGGTATCTATATAAGATTAGCCCCGTTTCTGATGCCCGGTTTTTAGTCGCATGTTCTTTTTTCAGATTTTGTGAAGAATCCTATCTTGCGTTTTCCCCGTTTGCTTTTCTTTTTTACGGAGGATTTGTCGGAACTTTTTTGTTCGGATAATGCTGATTCTTTAGGCATTTCAATACCGTAAGCCAACATGCGCTCCTCGTACATTTCCAAGAATTCGGTTTCAGTCAGTTCCGGAAAATTCATGCAATAGACTTCCCAAGCGTCTTCCGGTGTATAATCGGGGTTGGCCATCATGATGTCGAACATCATATCTTCCGTTCCATTGTAATCATCGCTATCCCAATAAGGACTGTGCCCATGATAACCCTCAGTCGATTCATAGGCATATACCTTCGTGCAAGTTTCGATGATGTGCCGCACAAAATACAGGCAATTCATTAAATCTTCTTTGACTGTAAACTCATTGTCCGTATGAGGTTCATAGTATCCGCAACTGAGGTTGATGCAACTGACCGAAAGGCCATTTCCTCGCAGGGCTTCCACATCCGTCATCATCCCTGCTTGTGAACGGTAACCAAACCGCTCTGGCTCTACGTCATGCAAAAACTCCTCACTACAAATCCTTTCCCACGATATTTGTGTGATAATATCGTTATATCCACGACGGTCGGGCTGTATTACAAAACGACAATTCTCAAAGAATGTCATGTTTGCCGTATTGCTCCCCACGCATCCGATCTCTTCGCCCACGAAAAATGCGATTTTTATGACATCATATCTCGCAAGGCATTGCAGGGCAATCCAAATCCCATTCTTGTCGTCGGCACCTAATCCTTCCCACTGACGTTTCGAGGGCGAGTATCCGAAAATGATTTCGCGTGTTTCAATCGCACGGAAATCCCTGCTGTGTATCTTTTGTACTTGGTCGAGATGGGCCACGATGCAGGGATAGTTTTCCGCATCGCCTCGGGTAATATATAAATTCCCGATGGCGTCTTGTTCAATGACTGCATCGGGAGTGTTTTTAGATACGTGCTGTTTGATAAATGTCCGTATCCGGTTCTCGTTCCTACTTGGGGAATGTATTTCGTAAAGTCGTTTCAGTAATTTCATTTTCTTGTTGAATTATAGATAATTGATTAAGCTGCTTCGGGCATTGTCGCCGCAACGAGGCGCATACCGTAAGGCAACCCTGTATTTTCATCGATTTCATCGTAGGCCGTACCTTCAAAAACATGACAATCGCCGTCACCTACCAGTTCTTCGAGTGATTCGGTGCTGATTGTGCGCTGCTCATAGCGATTTAGGACAGACTGCCAGCACATGTATTTGACAACATCGTCGTCATCCTCGTAATACTCCCCGTCGTAATCGGAATAGTACCAATTGCTCTCTTTGTATTTCTGCTCTGCATTACTCATGCAGTCCTCACAGCAGTAGGATTCTTCGGTAAGCTCCGAATAATAGCAGTTGTCCGCCAGCTCGTAATCTCCACAATTTTCGCAATAGTACACATCATCCTCGTGATGATATTCGCCGTCGCTTTCCACAAATCGGAAGTCTTCCAGATCTTCCACATCGCAAGTATATTCACGTCCATGCCAATAGACGGTTCTTACCTCGTTGCAACAACGGTCATGGTAATTGTCATATTCCCTTTCATCTTCGTCCTCGATTTCCCCATTCGTGGTATCCAGTTCAATATCGCCCTCACCGAAGTTGGTGGCAATTCTTTCGTACTCATCATAGTTTTTGAAGCTATCCTGATACGAGAGCGTATCTCCATAGTCCAAATCGCAGGCAATGGAGAGTCTAAGATGACTGAGCGAATTGCCTTCATTGTCCACAAAAGCCTGTGAATCGCCACAGCCGGCACCAATTTTTTTATACCCGTCTATATGGCCGTCACGAATAAGGGCATCTACCAATGCCCGTTTGAGAATATCATTGCACTCCGTAGAATATTGACGTTCGGCCAGACGCCAGACTTTATCATGCTGGTCACGGACTTCGTTATAGATGATACAACGAGCAATGATTTTCCCGTCCTCGTTTTCAAGATAGGCGGCACTGGCATTCACGGCGTTTTCATAGAATGTATGAAATCCTTTATCGACCATGCAACTATGAAAGTCGCCGACACATTCATCCGAATCATATATCCTTTGGAAGTCAGAATTAACATGCAGGCGGTTTTGCGGCAGGCATCCCATTGTGAATGTCTGCCACTCCTGAGCGATTTCCTCGCACAGATATGTTATTACCTGCTCCGGCAATGTCCTGCCAAATGCCGTTTCGAGAATGAGCTTGCGGTAGAGTTTGCCGATTTTCATCTTGAACACACGCCCGTTTTCGGCATTGACATAGCGGATGGCACGATAGTCTCCGTCCTCGCAGACACCTTTGTAGTCATCCGTGTAGTAATTGGCACTCCGATAGATGTTTTTCAGAATCTCGACCTTGTACGGCAGATTATCGTCACGGATGCCGGAACGCAGGATTTCGGCAATCATGGTTTGCTTCAACTCTGCCATGCTCGAAATATGGAGCAGATGGAAGTCGCCGGACGTGGTGGCGTCATGGAGCAATTTGCGGTCTTTGATATAGGAGAGCAGAATTTTATTTTTACGGCTTTTCTCCCCATTGCCGTGATGCTGTATTCCGAAAAGTTCGTTGAACTCCTCGAAATTGCGGAATTTATAGAATAACATATATTTAGGCTTTAGAAATGGGTAAAAAAACTGCACTCACCGATTGATGCGGCAAGTGCAATGTTGAATGGAACACACTCTCCCTGTTACTATTCGGGCATATTTTCGGCACACGTTCAGGCTACACTGCCTTTCGGGGGCTGTTCATAGTTTCAGAATCCGAAACAAGGAGCACACGGAGCCGTCAGCACGCGGATTCCGACCCAGACGAGCAAGAGCAAGCCTGCGACAAATACCGTGTTCAGAATGGCATCCTGCCGTTTGCGGGCAAAGGCGATTATCTTTTTCATGGCTTTGATTATTACGGTTCGACTACAATCGGGCATAAAAAAGGCACGAGTTTTCCGCCCGTGCCTGCACCGATATTTCACACTATACTATGCCGCCGGTGTCGGCGACGGTGGCAGTATCGGCATTTTGATGATACGGCAACCCTCGCCCGTGAGTACACGATATACCCGCACGAGCCTTTGCCCGTGAAAACTGCTTACCGTAACGCTTTTCACACCTCTTGAAGCCAGAGTTGCAAGCACACCTCCGGCACTTTTCAATTTGTCGAAACTGCCGTAACTCTCGGTTCCGGCATTATTATATAATTCTATCATTGTCATTCGATTTTAGTGCATGATTGGATTGCCGAACTCACATGAATATCGGCAGCGGCTTTACGAGCCAATCGGGCTGACCGGCATGGAAACACTTGTCAGCACGCCTTTGCGCTTCTTTCGCACGGATGCGCCGAGGCTTTTTAGATTGTTTTTGCGGCACTCCTTTTGCCCGCAATTTTTCTCCGGCATCGGGTGTTTTCGCCTCTTTAGGCACACGCCAACGGCCGTTGAACGTTGCCGTATAGATGCGTTGCAACTCCGTGCCTTTGTAGCACATGACCAGTACGGCGGGCGGTTCGCCGGCAATTTCGCCTTTTGCCCGCAGCTTGTCGAGCGTGTCTTTGGCCGCCTTGAAATGGGCATAACGCCCGTAATTGCGAGTGCGGTCTTCGCTGAATATTTCAATCATACACTCAGGTTTGTTACATTAGTTTTTTGAGGAATTTCCAAGCCTGCGGGCTGTATCTCCGGCACACGAAATTCTCTAACGATTCGGTGCGTTCATACCCGCAATTCTGGCATAAGTACCGCACAAATTTGTGCGTGATGAAGTGCAGCATCCCCGTTTCATGGCTTTTGCAGCGGTCGAAGTACGGGGAGATGCCGAGCGCAAAGTGGGCAGAAAAATTTTCTGCCACTTCGTTGAAAGCGATGAGTTTATACATGGCATGAAACAAAAAGGACAGCGCACATTTCCTGCACGCTGTCCAGCTTCGATTGTATAGGGTTCGTTATGCCGTTACGCTGCAATCGCTACGGTTTCCGCTCCGCTTCTCGGCTTTCTGCCACGCCTGCGGGCAGGCTGTTCCGCCACCGTTTCGGCAACGGCTATGGGTGTCGCACTTTCGGCGGCAACTTGTTCGGCAGGCTGTTCGGGCTGCACCTCTTCGGGCTGGGCGATGTCTTTGGGCAGTTCCACACGGAAATTCAGTGCCTCCATGAGTGCTTTGGTGGCATTGTGGATGTACTTCTTGCGGTCGCGGGCGGAGCGTTCCAAGTCCTTTTTGGTCGGCATTAACCCGATTCGCGCCCATACGCTTGCATCGAGGTCGAAGACTTTGACCGTAATGCCTGCGGAGGTGCGAATGATGAGCCGGTGCGGAGTTCCTGCACGGAGTTTCGAGCGGATACCGTCATTCGATTCACGGAGCAGCGATTCTTTGGTCTTCACTTCCCAGAATGTTGTTACCACGTTGCGCAGTACACGGAACATTTCGTCCTGCGTTTTCACGGTCGCTTCGTAATCGGCACCGAAAAAGTGCATAGCCGTGTTTTTGCCGTCTTTGCCGGCATACTCGAAAACCACACCTGCGGCATTAACTGCCATGTTTGCAAACTGTTCTGCATTTAACTTGCTGATTGCCATAATGATAAAATTTAGTTGGTTTCTATGCGATAGTGCATATTGCGGGCACTGCGGAATCGAACCGCACGTCCTGCGGATAGCAAAACGGCACGACCTGTGCGCGCCCAAAAATCGCACGCTACCTTTCACCCGATAGCGTGCAGATTTCATCTCAATTTGCACCTCACTAAAACGTGCCCTATACTCGCTATTTCGGAAAAAAGCCCTACATTTGCATTGTTCACACGCAAAGGCGGTTTTCCGCTGTCATGGCAAGCCCGACATACTCCAATTTCGACGGGTGCTTCTTTGGCACGTCCCCCATCTTTTCCAACGGGGCAGCTAACATTAGGGCGGTTGGCGGCTGGTGATTATGGGCATAACATTGGCAATGCTCTTTTCTCAAGCTCCGTG
>ERZ773193.1448-NODE-1448-length-29634-cov-8.253964_pt1 | contig 29634 bp, 20 predicted proteins | sample MGYA00511110_ERZ773193 | MGnify/ENA primary metagenome ERZ773193 (study PRJEB29015, sample SAMEA2737784) | human gut metagenome | biome: human gut; feature: human-associated habitat; material: faeces | place: China | collected 2012 ...
AAGAGGCAGCGGGCAACATCGAATACTGGTATTGTGCGGCGTGTGGCGCCTATTTCGCGGACGAGGCGGGTGCCCAGCCGATCACCGAACAAGACACCGTGATCACCCAGTTGGAACCGACAAAGCCGACGGCAACGACTACAAAGCCGACAACTACACCGTCGCAGCCGCAAACCGGCGACAGCGGTCGTCCACTGTTGTGGTTCGCCCTGCTGTTTGTCAGCGGCGGAGCGGTTATCGGTACAACAGCCATCAGCAAAAAGAAAAAGGGCTCTGTTAAGTAACAGAGTGTAGAACAACAAAAGCGGCAGGCTCAAGAATTTTGAGCCTGCCGCTTGTTGCCATCTATGGTAATGTGCGCAGAAAAGATAGGGAAGGGGTGTGTCACCACTGCATAGCCATTTCGACAAGCTCCGGCGTTTCGGGCTTGCCGATCATGGGCGCAGCTTTGTCAAGCGAGCGCAAAACGCTCATGTCCTCCGAGGTCAGTTCAAAATCGAATATGTCGATGTTTTCCTTGATCCGCTCGATATGGACCGATTTCGGGATAACAGTCACTCCGTCCTGCACCGTGCGGCGCAGAAGAATCTGCGCCGGTGTTTTGCCGTACTTCGCTGCCAGTTTCCGCACGACAGGCTCGGCAAACATGGTATCCGCCTTGCCTTGACCGAGTGGCGCATACGCCATGTGGGCAACGTCGTATTTGTTCTCCCATTGGTGCTCTGTTTGGCGTTGGCAATACAGATGCGTTTCTATCTGATTGACAGCGGGTTTTACCTTGTTGTAGGCAATCAGGTCCACCAGTCTGTCCGGTTCAAAGTTGGATACGCCGATAGAGCGAATTTTGCTCTCGGCATGAAGCGTTTCCAGCTCTCTCCACGCGGTATAGTAATCGGCAAACGGCCAATGCAGCAGCACCAGATCGAGATAATCCGTTTTGAGCAGTCGCAAAGAATTTTCCACCGTTTGGCGCGTGTTGTCGTAGGATTTGAAATTCACCTTGGTAACAAGAAACAGCGCGCCGCGGTCAATGCCGCTTTGTTTTATGCCTTCGCCCACTGCCTTTTCGTTGCCGTAAGCCTCTGCTGTGTCAATGAGGCGATAGCCGCTTTGGATGGCAGTCGAAACCGCGTTGATGCATGGCTCTCCTCCCAACATAAAGGTGCCAAAGCCGACCAGCGGCATTGGGATGCCGTTGCTCAAAGTCAAATATTCCATCCTTTTGTCCTCCGCTTTCGTATTGCACAGACATCCGCCCTATGCTATAATCATTGTAACAAGTTCGAGTAACACGAAGTCAAGCGTTTTTTGGAAATTTTTGGAGGATGCCATGTATTATATGATCAAACAGATGGCGCAGATGTTCGATGTGACAGAGCATACACTGCGCTACTATACCGATCTCGGGTTGCTGCCTTGCGAACGGGACGGGGGCAACCGCCGTGTGTTTAACGAGGAATCGATCAACTGGATGCAGGGGATTAAGTGCTTGAAGGGCTGCGGTGCGTCCATGGAGGATATCAAGGAATATTGTCGCCTGTGCTTGCTGGAAGAATCGGAGGAACACCTTCGGGCGCGGTACCGGATCATATTGAAACAACGCGAGGAAGCCTATAAGCGCATGGAAGAGGCGAAAGCTACGGCAAAGTATATGGAGGAAAAGGTGGCGCATTATGAAGCTATCCTTGCCGGACTTGCACCGGATGATACCAACCCGCGAAACTGGACGGCAGAAACCCGACCGACACACGAAACGGAGACAAGCAAATGAAAATGTCCACCGCGGACTACACACAAAAAAGCCAGCACCCAAACGGTGCTGGCTTTTGTCATATGTAGAAGGCGTGTTATAATCTCGCTTTTTAGGAGCGGACTTAACTGTCTTTGCTGTCTTTTTTGTTGTCCTTTTTGGTGGCTTCCTGTTCGGACGAGCGGTACAGCAGATGTTTGGTCACATAAATCTTATTGGCGAAGGACATAACCGCCGACCGCAGCAGCTCGGTTTCCGGCGTGACATGGGTGGCGGTGTTGGCGTGGGAAAAATCGCGGGTCACAAACACCGCTTGCAGCGCCAGCTCCAGCTCCGCGCAAAAATAATCATACGCCTGCTCTACGGTGTAGGTTTCGCGCTGGATTTCCAGCAACCGGCCAATATCCGAGATGCTGAGCACCTGCTTGACCACGCAGATGAAAAACAGACAAGCCACCTGCTCGCGGGAGTATTTTTTGTTGGTGGGCGCCGCCAGCACCTTTTGCTTGACATAGTTGTTGACCATGGTGGAGGTAATGGTCCGGTCGCCGTCCGTGTCAGTGAACACGCTCAGATATTTATCCGCCAGACTGATGACCTGATCCATATACAGCTCAATATTGGGCAGCTCCTGAAAGCGTGGGCAATGAAAGTCCACGATCGGTTTGACCCAATCGGATTGCGGCAAAGACGACATAACGGCTCCCTCCTTGGTGGTTGTGATCGCTTTCGAATCCATTATAGCACACATTCGCCGCCGCGACAAGCGGTAAAACAAACCGAACACCGGCGGCAACCCATCTTTTCAAGCAGCGAGAGGGGGAGTGGGTGGTTTTTCGCACCAGATGAACCGCTTCGCGCACATCAAAAGAAAAAAGACCGGCAAAAACCGGTCTTTTTCTAAAGCTCGTTATAAAGCAAACAATTAGCCGTTTGCCTTTTTGGCGAGGGCGGACTTTCTCCGTGCAGCGGTATTTTTGTGCAGGAGTCCCTTCGCAACAGCCTGGTCGATCTTTTTCACAGCGGCTTTCACGGCCTCCTGTTTGTCGGCGGCGTTGGTCGCGATCGCTTCGTCGGCTTTTTTGATCTGAGTTTTCAGCGCCGAGCGGTTGGCTTTGTTGCGAGCAGTCTTGGTCGCGATGACCTTCACTCTCTTTTTGGCGGATTTAATGTTGGGCATGGTCACACCTCCTCACCTTGGTTGTCTAAATCACGCTGGATTATCATACCACTTCCCGGCAAAAAAAGCAACTGTTTTTTTGCGAATACAGCGATTTTTTCTACAAATACTAAAAACCAATTCCGAAAAAAGGCGAAATGAGGGATTTTATATGCAATTTCGGTCGGATTTGGCAGCCGAAGCGGTGGAGGCACTGGGCACCGAGCCGCTCTCGCCGCAGGATGTGCGGCAGCGCTCCTTTGAGGATGGGGCGCTGCACATGACCGCCATCGAGGTGGTGAGCCCGCGCGGCGAGCAGCTGCTGCACAAGCCGCGCGGGCGGTATATCACCGCCGAAGTGCCGCCGCTGTCGGATAATGGCGATGCGATGGAGGATATGGCGTGTCGCTTGGGGGCGCAGCTTCGCGAGCTGTTGCCGGACAGCGGTGCGGTGCTGGTGGCGGGGTTGGGCAACGAAAGCATTACCCCTGATGCGCTGGGACCGAAGGCGGCGTCGATGGTGCTGGCGACCCGCCATATCCGGGGCGAATTCGCCCGCAGCGCGGGACTCAGCGATCTGCGCCCCACCGCGGTGCTGTCGCCGGGCGTACTGGGGCAAACCGGTGTGGAAAGCAGCGAGATCATCCGTGGCCTATGTGCGATGGTGCGCCCCGCCGCCGTGATCGTGGTGGATGCGCTGGCGTGCCGCAGCCTGTCGCGGTTGGGCTGCACGGTGCAGGTGTGCGACACCGGCATCGCTCCCGGTTCGGGCGTGGGCAACCATCGCCAGGCGCTCAACGCCGACACGCTGGGGGTGCCAGTGATCGCTATTGGGGTGCCGACCGTGGTGGATGCCGCGACCATCGCGATGGAACTGACCGGCAGCGATAACGCCGATACGGTGCTGCCACAAGGGCGGGGGATGATGGTCACCCCGCGCGAGATCGACCTGTTGATCGACCGCGCCTCGCGGCTGGTGGCGATGACCATCAACCGGATGCTGCAGCCGGAGTATTCGCCGCTGGAGCTGATCGCCATCGCGGTCTAAACCGCCGCCGCGCCGCATACAGTAAAAGCGGTGATGCAAATGCAAAAAACAAAGGGTTTGCGAGCGGTCACGCTGGCAGCGCTGATCGCTTTGATCGTATATATCCAGCCGTTTTCCTGGGGAGATGTGCGTTCGTGGAGCGAAAAAGCGGCGCTGGTCGCGGCGGGTATGCAGCACCCGCAGGGCGCGGTGCTGGCGCTCAGCGAACAAATCCACGCCGCCCAGCCGGCCGAAGCCGCCTCGTCCACCACCGCCACCACCCCCGTGGCCGTCGGTGCCACCGCTGCCGCCACCCGCGTGACCAATGCCGCCCCGCCGCCGCGGTCGGACAAGGGCGGCACCGTGGTGGAGCAAATGCTGGATACCGGTACTCCGGTGGTGGAGCAGGTGGCGTGGCACAACCGCAGCGGCGAAACGCTGGATATTCCGGCGCAGTTCGCCCATCAGCCGGACATCACGTTGAAAAGCGGTGCCCAGCCGCAGGTGCTGATCGTGCATACCCATACCTCGGAAGCGTATCTCACGTATGATGCCGGCTATTACAACGACAGCGACGCAGCGCGCACCGGCGATACCACCCAGAGTGTGGTGGCGGTGGGGGAGGAGATCGCCCGCCAGCTGAAAGCCGCCGGTATCGGGGTGATCCACGACAAAACGGTGCACGATTCGCCCCAGTACACCGGCGCGTATGACCGCGCCGCGAAAACTATTCAAAAAAATCTAAAGCAATACCCCACTATTCAAATCGTGTTGGATATTCATCGGGACGCCATTATGCCGGATAACCACACCAAAATCAAACCCACCGTGACCATCGACGGACGCAAAGCCGCGCAGGTCATGATTATTGCGGGCGCAGTCAGCACGGAGGATCAGCCGCATCCCCACTGGCAGGAAAATCTGCGGTTGGCGCTGCAGCTGCAAAACGCACTGGCCACCCGTTACGAGGGGCTGGTGCGTCCGCTGTCGGTGGTCGCCAGCCGGTATAACGAGCATCTGACCAAAGGCTCGCTGCTGATCGAAGTGGGCACCGATGCCAACACTGTTGCCGAAACGCTGTATTCCGGCGAGCTGCTCGGCAAAACGCTGGCGGGGGTTTGCCAAACGCTAAAGGAATAACAACTATGACACATTTTTTGCGTTTTCGCGCCTTTATGGCGGCTTTTTGTATGACCTTGATTTTGTTCTTGACCGGGATCGGCTGCCTGGTGGCGGATGTTGGCACCCGCCGCGTCACCCGCGGAGCCGATGCGCTCCCGTTGGTGGATTTGGCGGCGTGGGCACCGGATCGCCTGCCCGCGTGGATGCAGCAGGGGGCGTGGCTGTTGTCCGCGCCGGTGCGTCTGCTGTGTCGGCTGCCGCAAGCGGCAATCGCCATTCCGCGGATGCAGACGGACGCCGCGACCTCTCCGCGCCTGTCCTCGGTGGCTGCTCATCGGGGAGCGGTTGATTCACAATAAAATAGGGGGACGGAACCGTGGTTCCGTCCCCCGTGCCTTTTATAAGCATTATAAGCACTTTATCCTACAGCCGTTTGCTGCACCTGCGCGGCGGTCACCGGCAGCGCGGGCAGCGAAACCGTTTGCCCCATCCATTTGTCCATAGTGCTTTGCTGCAAGGTGATGTTTTGCTGCGCCAGCGCCTGCTTGGCGGTTTCAGTAGTCAGATCCACATACAGCGTTACCGTGGTTTGCTGTATCGTGGCAGTGAGCTTGCCGTAAAACGAGCGATTGAATATCCCGCTAAAATCGTACATAACGGTCATATTCGAGAGCGACGGCAGCGCACCTTGCAGCTCCTGCACCGTCATTCCCACCCGCGCCTTGGCGGTCAGCGCTCCGTTATTTTTTACAAACACCGTGGTCACGGTCGCATCGCTGCGCAGCGCATCCGGCGCTCCGGCGCGTTCGCTGCCCAGCAGTGCCGTGCCGGCAGACCAGTCCTTGAAAGCGCCGTCCGCGTTCAAAATTTCATAATCCGGCAGCTTGTCGGTGTTCACCAGCGCCAGCGCCACATCGCTGTGTCCGCGCTGCTGGATCACATAATAGGTGTTATCCATATAGTCGAGCAGCGCCGCATACGATTGCCCCACCAAATCACACGCCGCCGGTATCGCGGCAACGGCGGGCGCGGTCGTGGTCGCGGTGGTGACCGGTGCCGTAGTTGTGGTGGTTATGGCGGCAGCGGTGGTGGTCGCCTCGCGGGTGGTGGTGGCGCTCGGCGTGGGGGCGGCTTGTCGCGAACAGCCGCACAAGGTCAGACAAGCGGCAATCACGCCGGCGAACAAACGCTTATTCATAAAACATCCTCCGTTCGTATATGTCATAGAACTCTCTCTCGGTTAATCATCGGTTTGCAGCGACGCACACAGATCTTGCTGGGGCGATCGTCCATACACCCGCACATATGCACGGTAAAACGAGGAATAATCGCGAAATCCGCAGGATTGGCACACCGTCGAGGCAGGCTGTCCGCGCAAAATCAGCTGGCGGGCAGCAGCGAGCCGCTTGCGGGAAATATAGTTCCAAACCGATGACCCGGTGGCGCGCTTGACAATGCGTTCCAATTGGGAAGAGCTGATGAAAAAATAATCGCACAGCTGGCTGATGGTCAGCTCCTCAAACAAATGCCGGTTGATATAGTCGATGATACGCGCTGCCAGCTCCGACCGCTCCGCTGTCGGTTGGCGGCGCTTTTTGTCGTATGCCAGCCGCATCTGCCCCAGCAGGGGATATAGATAAATCAGCAGATCGGTGCGGCGTTCCTCGGCGGTCAGCCCCTCACGCGACATAGCGCGAAACAGCTCCAGCGGGGTCACATAGCTGAAATCGGCGGGAGTGTAGGCGTTGTTCAGCCCCAGCGGTCGATCCAAAAACGGTTCCAACAGCCGCCCCTCCGGATCAACCGCCCGCAGCAGCTCCGGATCGAAATTGAGTACATAGCGCTCATACGGCCGGTCGGACAAAATGTTCATTTTGTGCGCCTCCATCGGCCGGGTGATCAGCAGCGTGTGCGGTTCCATCGGATAAGCGGTGGATTCCACCATACAGCAGGCATCGCCGCTGATAAAATACAGCAGCTCGCATTGGTCGTGCACATGCATCTGGAACCATTCCGGATGCGGCGGGTCATCCCGCGAATATAAAAAGGTCATGGATGGCCCATGATATTGTCGCAATACCGACATAAAACTGCCTCCTGCTTTTGTGGTTATGCTGCCGATGATAGAAAATGCAATATAAACTGCGCTAATATGCAATTGAATTGTAATTTTGCTTTTTGTACAATAACAATATAGCCGAAATGTTCGGGTAAGTCAAGAAAAAACAGGAGGAAATAACCATGGGACGTTCACGCATGGTTTTCAAAGCAATGGCTACGATCGCATCATCTGCCTTGTTGGTCACATCAGTCGTCCCCGTGTGCGGGGCGTCGGCGGCAGCGGACTCCGGTTCGGTACTGGAGCAGGTGCCGCCCACCCCCAACATCAGCACCTTTTCCACCGCCAACTGGGATGCCGGTTGGTATCGGATGCAGACAAATCTGCAAATCGGGGACTGTGTGTATTCGTTTGATGACAACACCATCGGCACCGAGATCCAAACCGAAGATCCCGCCGACTACTGCCTTGCCAGCCTGCCGGAATATCTGCGCGGCAGCGATTGTATTGTCACCCGCCGCACCCAGCGCCGCGAGGTGTTTTTCAAATCCGAACGGGCGATCGCGGTGTATGCGGCGATCGACACCACATATGGAGAGGCGTTTTCATGGGAGACCGGCTGGACCAAAACCGACGACACCGTGTCCACTGCCGACGGCACGCTCTATGCGTTGTACCGCAAAACCTATGCCGCTAAAACGCAGGTGCGGATCAAAAAGCTGGGCGCAGATACGGACACCGCACGCAACTATTTTCTGATGATTCTCCCCACCGAGGGGGAAACCATTGCCAATGCCCTGACCCACGAACCGGTGTTGCCGCAAGGGGAGCGGGATGACACCCGTGATCGTAACACACGCTATCAGTATTATGTAAACGATGTGTACAATCGTGCCGAAACCGATGCGCTGCCGGAGGGCTACACGGTCAGCGGTGCGGCGGATGACGACCGGATCGCCTTGAGCGAGCGGGAGACGCCTTCGTTTGACCAGGGCGATCTGACCCAAAACACTCCCTATCTGGCGGGGGACATCGTTTCTTCCGGAAGCCCGGTGGACAACAATGTGAACACCTATTGGGAAAGCAAAACGCTGCCCGGCAACCTGACGATCGATCTTGGTGCTGCCAAAGCGATCAATCGGCTGGTGCTGAAGGTGAAAAGCGGTTGGGGGGAACGCACCCAAACCATCGAGGTCAAAGGCAGCACCGACAGTCAATCGTTCGAAACACTTGTGCCCGCCCGGGACTATCGCTTCCACCCGGATCAGGACAACACGGTAACGGTGACACTGTCCACCGTCGTCACCCGGTATGTGCAGCTGTGCTTCACCGCCAACACCGGCAGCAACGGTGGCCAGCTCAGCGAAGTGGAGATCTACGGTCCCGACCGCAGCCGGTACGAGCTGGCGGCGGGGGTGAATTTGGCGCGCGGATGCCCGTTTCAGGTCACCTCTGACCGCTACAACGGCGGCAGTCCGGTGGATGGCGATCCCACCACCTATTGGCGCAGCGACAGTGTGCAATCCGGCGCGACCGAATCGGTCACGGTGGATCTGCAGCATGCGTTGACCGTCAACCGTGTGGCACTGCGCCTGTGGCCGCGGTGGGGCGATCGCACCCAAATGCTGGAGGTGCAGGGCAGTGTCGACGGCACCACCTATACCACGCTGGTCCCCTCGGCGGAGTATGCGTTTGTTGCGCAAAACAACGCGGTGACCATCTCGTTTGTCGATACGACTGTGCGGTATATCCGTGTGGCCGGCACCGCTAACACCGGTGACACCGGCATCCAAATCGGCGAGCTGGAGGTATACGGTCCGGCGCAAACGGTCAGCTATTCCGGCAATCGTACGCTGGATATGAAAAAAGCTTCTGTCGGTGCGGATCTTACATTGACCCGTGCGCTGGATACGGCAGCAACCGGTCAGTTGGTGGTGGATACCCGCGTGCGATTCAGCGCCGCCGATGCGGGGATGGAACTGTTGTCGCTGCGGGATGCCGCCGGACGCGCGCTCGCCACGCTGCGACAGGGGGCAGACGGCGTGGTGCAGCTGGTGACCACCGCCGCTACCCGTGATACGGCGGTATGCACCGCAGAGGAATGGCACACGCTGAAGCTGGTGCTGGATCAGCAAACCGGAACGGTGGCGGTGTGGGTGGATCATCTGCTGACCGCCGATCAGATACCGATCGCCACGGATGCGCTGGCGGCGGTCACTTACACCATTCCGGCAGCCGCGACCGGCACGCTGCAGGTGGACTACTGCCGGGTGTATGACAACACCGAGCAGTATGTGGCTTCGGAAATGTTCGACGATCAGCCGACCGGCAGTGTGCCTGCCGGTTGGAGCGTGAGCGGCAGCGCTGCCATTGCGGAAATGCCGTTCCCGACTGACAAAAGCTTGCAGCTGGCAGGGAAAAGCCGCGTCACCCGCGCGTTTGACCCGATAAGCGGCGATGTAACAGTGGAAGCCAAGGTGCGCCCTGCCTCTTCCGATTGGGTCACCGCGCCGCTGGTGACCGATGCCGACGGCCGCGTAGCAGCCAAGGTGGCGTTTTACCGCAACAGTCTGTTTGTGTCCAATGGACAAAACTGGGCGTATCTATGCGATCAGGAGGTGCCGCACAACTATTATGCTGCGGACAACTGGTATCTGATCAAGCTGGTGATGAACACTGATACCCGCCGATACGATGTGTATGTGGACGGTGCGCGGCGGTATAGCGGCGCCGCTTTTGCCGAACCGGTGGAAGCGGTATCGCAGCTTTCTTTTGCAACCGAGCAAGCGAACACGCTGTATATCGATCAGGTAAAAGTATACGACAGCGCCTCGCTGGCGCGTGACCTGATGCCGCAGCAACCGGTGTTTGATGTGCGCGATTACGGCGCGGTGGGGGATGGGAAAACCGATGATACCGCCGCCATCAACAAAGCAGTGAATGCTGCTGCCGGCACCGGCGGCACGGTGCTGCTGGAAAACGGCACCTTCTGCACCGGTCAGATAACGCTGGCCAGCGATCTCACTTTCTTTATTGCCCCGTCCGCCACGCTGTACGCCAACATAGACCGCCATGCGTATAACAAAGTGACCCCCTCCAACGGCTACAACGGCAACCGCCAGCTTGGCCGCGGTATTTTGTATTTCCAAAACGCCAAAAACGTGCGGATCACCGGCGGAGGCACCATTTTCGGCAACGGCTTTTACGGTTATGGCGAAAACGACCCGTCGGATCAACGCCCCTGCATCCTCTATTTTGCCCAGTCGCAGGATGTGACGGTGGAAGATTTGAATATGGTGCAAAGCCCGTTCTGGACCGTGGTGCCGTACGAAAGTCAGCAGGTCACGGTGCGCCGTGTCAACATCACCAACCACACCGCCCCCAACCGCGACGGTGTGGATCCGGTCAACTCGTCCTATATCACGATCGAGGATTGCAACATCTTTGCGGGCGACGACGCGATCTGCCCCAAAAGCGGCAACCGCATCCCGATGACCAACATCGAGGTGCGCCGCTGCCTGCTGCAATCGGATTGCAACGGCATAAAGATCGGCACCGATACCCAAGGTCCCATCCATGATTTGTCTTTTGAAGATATCTGCATCAAAAAAGTGGGTTTGTCCGGTATCACTATCCAGTCGATCGACGGATCAGACATAGAACGCATCCGGTTTGAACGCGTGGATATGAACGATGTGGACAATGCGCTGTTTGTGTGTATCGGCAACCGCTACCGGATGCCGATCCCCAACCCCGGTTACACCAAAAAACTGGGCAGCATCCGCGATCTGACCTTTGAAAACATCCGCTTTACCAATCCGATGGATCATCCATACAGCCAAAAAAGCGGGGATAACATTCATGAGATGATGCTGATCGGGTTGAACCCGAAGTACAACACCATCGAAGATGGCGAGGAACATCATATTTCGGATGTGCTGTTCAAAAATGTCTATCTGGAAATGCCGGGCGGTGCCACCACCGTTCCGGTGTTTACCGAGGGCATCAGCAATGGGTATCCTGAGCACGATGCGCTGAAAACCTCCACCGGATGGGCGTATACCCTGCGCTGGACAGACAATGTTCGGTTTGTGAATTGCCAAAGCGTTGCAGCCAAAGCCGACGCGCGAGACGAGATCGTCCGGGCGGATTATACCGACAACGCCGCTCAAACAGCGCTGTGGACGGTGGTAGAACAGGCGCAGGCGGTGCAGTCCGCCCCGAATTTTGTGACTGCCCCGGAAACGCTGCGCCAGTCGCTGACGCAGACGCTGGATGCCGCCATCGCCGTGTATGAGGATAACAACGCGACAACAGCGGACAGCGAGCAGGCGCGCGAGGCGCTTCAAACGGCGCTGGCGGCGTACACCGCCGTGGTCAAAGCGGATAAAACCGCTTTGCAGCAAGCGATCGCCGCGGCACCGACCGACCTTTCCGGCTATACGGTTTCCTCAGCGGCGGCCTTTCGCGCCGCGTTGGAGGCGGCTGTCGCTGTCGCTGCCGATACCAATGCCACCCAGCTGCAGGTGAATACAGCGCTGGCGGCGCTGCAAACCGCCCAGGCGGCATTGGAAATCGACCGCGGCACCGATCCGGCAGACGAAGAGCTGCGCTTTTCGGCAACAGACGGCATCTATACCCGCCTGATGTACGGCACCATGTTTTATACCGATTGGAAAACCGGCGATACCGCTCCGACCAATATGAGCGGTTCGGCAGCCAATGGTGCCAACAAGAATATGGTGCTGCAAGCCACCGTGACCCTGACGCCGCTGCACGAAGGGGTGGATGTGTCCACCGCGTGGAAAAAGATGGGATTCCGCCTGCGTTCTGCGTGGGTGAACAACACCGAGCAAGCGGCGCAGTTTTATATGATCACCCCGCAGGATGTCACCATGAACGCAGATGGTTCGTTCCAAGTGGCGATTCCGCTGTCGCAAATCACGCCCGCCCAGATCAATTGGCAGGATGTGCGCGATCTGAATGTGACCTGTGAGCTGAACGACCCGTACCGCTACGCCGCGCAGCAGGATAGCCCGGATATGACACTGACTCTGTCGAATGTGCGTATCGCCGCCATCGGCTCTGCAGCGGTGGATACCGCCCGGCTGCAAGCAGCTGTCGAGCGCGCCAACGCGGTGGATCGCGCCGCTTATACCGATCGCACAATGGCGGCGCTGGAAACGGCGCTGACCGACGCGCGGGCGATTTTGTTGGATACCGCTGCGTCACAGGTGCAGGTGGACGCTGCCTGTGCCTTGCTGGAAACCGCGCTGTTGCAGCTTAAACAAGTGGTTTGGGGCAATGTCGATGAGGATGATCAGGATGCCATCACCGTAGTGGATGCACTGATGACGCTGCAAGCCGCCGCCGGTCGGGTGGAATTGTCCGCCTCTGCCCGGCGTGCCGCCGATGTAGATGGTGCCGCAGGGGTAACAGCGGGGGATGCCCTGCTGATTTTGCGGCGCGCTGCCGGAGCGGCAGAGGAGTTTCCGGTCGAAACCGATCACCCGTAACGATTCCGCCGTCTTTTGCAGTCCTCGCGCTGCGAAAGACGGCGGTTTTGCGAAAACCGCTTGCTTTTTTGAAAAAGTGGTGTATAATGCAAGTGTATATCCTAATAAAACGCGTTGAAAAAGATTGTGCGTTGTGTGTTCGTGCCGCAGAGAGGGGTGTCGCCGGCTGAAAGCGCCCTGCCAAAGAGCACAGCGGAATTTCGCTTTGGAGCGGCGGGGCTGAACGCCACGGTGTGGCACAGTAGGTCCCGACGGTGTGACCGCCGTTACCGGGTCGCCGAGTGCGCGCCGTGCTTTGCGGCGCGAATCAGGGTGGTACCACGGAGCTTGAGCCTTCGTCCCTTTTGCGGGACGGGGGCTTTTCTTGTTAAGGAGGTTGTTTCATGAAAGAACAAATCAAAGCGTTGCGCGAGCAGGCGATGCAGCAGCTGCAAACGCTGAGCCAGCCGGGCGAGCTGGAGGATTTTCGCGTTAAGGTGATGGGCAAAAAAGGCTCGCTCACCGGCTTGCTGCGCGGCATGGGCGCACTGCCCGCCGAGGAGCGCCCCAAGATGGGTCAGCTGGTGAACCAGGTGCGCGCCGAGCTGGAGGAAGCGCTGGAAGCCCGCGCCGCTGCGGTGCGCGCTGCGCAGCAGACGGCACGTCTGAAGCACGAAACGCTGGATGTGACCATGCCGGGTCGCCACGGCAAAAAAGGCGGACTGCACCCGCTGAACATCGTGCTGGAGGACTTGATCGACATTTTCCAGTCGATGGGCTTTGATGTGGTGGATGGTCCTGAGGTGGAAACCGAATACTACAATTTCGAGGCGCTCAACCTGCCGGCGGATCACCCCGCGCGGGATATGCAGGATACCTTCTTCCTGAGCAACAGTTTGTTGCTGCGGTCGCAGACCTCGGCGGCGCAGATCCGCACGATGGAGGATCGTCAGCCGCCCATCCGCATCATCTGCCCCGGTCGTGTGTACCGCGCGGACGAAGTGGACGCGACCCACTCGCCGGTGTTCCATCAGGTGGAGGGTCTGGTGGTGGACAAAGGCATCACCATGTGTGATCTGAAAGGCTGCTTGGAGCAGTTTGCCCACGAGATTTACGGGCCGGAGACCAAGGTGAAATTCCGTCCTTCCTTCTTCCCGTTCACCGAACCCAGCGTGGAAGTGGATGTCACCTGTTCGGAATGCGGCGGCAAGGGCTGCCGGGTGTGCAAAGGCTCCGGTTGGATCGAAATTTTGGGTGCCGGTATGGTGCACCCCAATGTGCTGCGCGGCTGCGGCATTGACCCGGAGGTATACTCCGGCTTCGCGTTCGGTATCGGGCTGGATCGTCTGACGACCACCCGCTACAAGATCAGCGATATTCGCCTGTTGTTTGAAAACGATCAGCGTTTTCTGGAACAGTTTCGCTGATACACGCGGGAAAGGAGTGAATGGTAATGAAAATATCGCTTAGCTGGTTGAAACGGTATGTAGACATTGATGTTCCGGTGCAGGAACTGTGCGATAAGATGGTGATGAGCGGTTTCGAGGTGGAAAGCATCGAGGATCTGTCCGCCAGCATGAGCCGGGTTGTGGCTGGTCGTATTGTGAAATTGGAAAAACACCCCGACGCCGACAAGCTGCAAATTTGCCAGATCGATGTGGGCGAGAGCGAGCCGGTGCAGATCGTCACCGGAGCGTCCAATGTGTTCGAGGGTGCAATGGTGCCCGCGGCGCTGCATGATTCGCATCTGCCCAACGGCATGCACATCAAAAAAGGCAAGCTGCGCGGGGTGCCGTCCAACGGTATGCTGTGCTCCGGCGAAGAGCTGTGCCTGACCGAAGAGGATTATCCCGGTGCAGGCGTTTACGGCATCCTGATTTTGGACGAAAAAACGCCGGTGGGCGCGGATATGCGCGATGTGCTGGAGATGAACGATTACATCATCGACTTCAAGATCACTGCCAACCGCCCGGATTGCCAGAGTGTGCTGGGCGTGGCGCGCGAGGCGGCGGTGGCGCTGAACAAACCGTTCCACCCGCCGGTGCCGACCTATACCGAAGCGGGCGGCGATATCCGCGAGCATATCGCCATCACGGTGCAGGACAGCGACCTTTGCCCCCGCTACTACGGTCGTGTGGTGAAGAATCTGCGCATTGCGCCGTCGCCCGATTGGATGAAACGCTGCCTGAAAGCGGCGGGGATGCGCCCCATCAACAATATCGTGGATATCACCAACTTTGTGATGCTGGAAACCGGTATGCCGATGCATGCGTTTGATATGCGCGACATCCGTGGTCAGCAGATCATCGTGCGCCGCGCCAAAGCGGGGGAGCAGATGACCACGCTGGACGGCAAGGAGCATACCCTCACCGGCGATATGCTGGTGATTGCGGACGGCGAAGCGCCGTCTTGCCTGGCAGGCATCATGGGTTCGCTGGACAGCGAGATCAAGGAGGATACCAAAGACCTGTTTTTGGAATGTGCCAAGTTCCGCCGCGACAGTGTGCGGAAAACGGCGCGCGCGCTGGGCATCCGCACCGAAGCGAGCGCCCGGTTTGAAAAAGGCGTGGACATTTTGCAGGTGGAGTTTGCGATGAACCGCGCGCTGCAGCTGATCGACGAGCTGGATGCGGGCGATATCATCAGCGGTGCGCTGGATGAGCACGGCGAGCTGCCCGCTCCCCGCAAGCTGGATGTGCCCGCTTCGCGCATCAACGATCTGCTGGGGCTGGATATTCCGGCGGAAACCATGGCGGATATTCTGAACCGACTGGACATCACCACCACGTTGCAGGATGGCGTGCTGCACTGCGAAGTGCCCTCCATCCGCGACGATGTGGAGGGTCGCGCCGATCTGGCGGAAGAGGTCATGCGCATCTACGGCTATGACCACATTGTGGGCACGCCGATGACCGGTGCGGTGGTGCGCGGTCGGAAACTGCCCGCCCGCATCAACGATGACCATTTGAAAGCCACGCTGGTGGCGGATGGTGTGCGTGAGATCACCACCTATTCTTTCATCAGCGGTAAAGCGGTCGACCAGCTGGGGCTGCCCGCGGACGACGCGCGCCGTCAGGCGGTGCGGCTGCTGTATCCGCTGGGCGAGGAGTATTCCACCATGCGCACCCAGCTGATTTCCAGCATGCTGACCGTGTTGTCCACCAACTATAACCGCAAAAATACGGCGGTGCGCTTCTTTGAAGTCAGCCGTCTGTTCCTGCCCAAGGCGCTGCCGCTGACCGAGCAGCCGGACGAAGTGCCGGCGCTGTCGCTGGGTCTGTACGGCAAGGATGAGGATTTCTTCACCCTCAAGGGCATTATTGAAGACATTGTGGACCGGTTCCAGGTGAAAGCCAGCTACGAGCGCTCGCAGGAGGTGTTCCTGCATCCGGGACGCCAGGCATCGCTGGTGGTGAACGGCGAAAGCATCGGCTTCTTCGGCGAAGTACATCCTGATGTGGCGGCGCGGTTTGATCTGGAGGACGTGCGCACCTATGTGGCGCAGATCCGTCTGCCGGAGCTGTACGCGGCGGCTGATCCGGTGACCATCTATCGCGCGCTGCCCAAATTCCCGGCGGTCGAACGCGATATCGCGCTGCTGTGCGACGAGGAACTGCCGGTGGCGGAGATCGAACAGGCGATCCGCGCGGGCGGCGGAAAGATCCTCGAAAAAGCGGAGCTGTTCGATGTGTACCATGGCGAGCAGATCGAGTCCGGCAAGAAGAGCGTGGCGTACAGCCTGTTGTTCCGTTCGGCGGACGGCACCCTCACCGATGAGCAGATCGACGGGGTTCTTCATAAAATCTTTAAAAATTTGAAGCAAAAAGATTGCATTCTGCGCGGATAAGCGCTTGCTTTTTTCGGACAAATGGGGTATACTATACCCCACGGTACCGTCGGAACGTGTACGGAAAGGAAGGTTGCAGTTATGCTGGACAGAACCCAAACGTTTTCGCTTGGCGACGACAAAGAGCGCGAAATGAAGATCATCCTCACCCAGGTGTACGATGCTTTGCGCGAAAAAGGATACAATCCGATCAACCAGCTGGTGGGCTACATCCTTTCGGAGGATCCGACCTACATCACCACCTACAACAACGCACGCAGTCTGATCCGCAAAATCGACCGCGACGACCTGTTGCGGGCGTTGGTGCGTTCCTACCTCAACAATTAGGAGGAGATTTGATTGGCAGAGAAAGCCGAAAAACAGGCGTTTTTGACCTATAAAGAGCGTCCGCTGGTGCGCTCCGGCAACATCCTGTATTATGGGGATATGTCGGAAAAATGCGTTGTGATGCTGCAGATCCTGTCCACCAAACAGGTGGGGGATATGACCATGGCGGATAAAGTGCAGGTGCAGCTGCTGTCCACCGATCCCGAGCTGCGGATGAAAGACCGCATTCTCAAGAAGAGCGAGAAAGTCGGTTTGTACAACGCGATGGATGTGGGCGCGATCTGGCTGGAACGCGAGCTGGCGCAAAAATAAGGATAAACGCAAACCCCGATGCAGATGTCTGTCTGCATCGGGGTTTTTCGCGTCCTTTGGCGGTTTTGTCCGCTGCGTGGTCTATCTTTTCCCGCCGGTGCATATAGTCCCATAGACACATTTGCGGACAACAAAGGAGAGATGACCAGATGGATATGAAAACGCTTACCACCACCGCGCCGTCGAGCAGCGTTCTGTTCGATGGCTTTGACGAACGACCGGTGGATATGGATTTTGTGCTGCCGGACTATGATCCCGACATTGCTGCGGTGCTGAAATGTCAGCTGACGCCGCTGGTGCAATCCCAGCAGATCAACGGCGATCGGGTGCTGGTGGACGGCATGGCGACGATGCGGGTGATGTATCTGGACGAAGCGCGCCGGTGCGTGCGCAGCTGCGAATTTTCCCAGCCGTTCAGCAGCTCTTTTACCGTAGCGAATATGGTGCCCGGCGCGTGCGTGCAGGTGACCACCAAAACCGATTATGTCAACTGCCGCGCCACCAGCTCCCGCCGGTTGGATGTGCACGGCGCCTTCAGTGTCAAGCTGCGGGTCACCGCCGCCGGAGGACAGGAGATTTTGCAGGATGCGCAGGGCGACGGCATCCAAAAGCGGGCGTTGAATCTGGTTTGCTCGGTGCCGGCAGCATCGGCGGATAAATCGTTCACCATCAACGAGGTGGTGGAGCTGGGCAGCGGCAAGCCGCCTGCCGAATCGCTGATTCGCGGCGAAGCGGTGCCGGTGCTGACCGATTGCAAACAAATGCTGAACAAAGTGGTGCTGAAAGGGTGCCTGTATCTGCGCCATTTGTATGCCAGCGACGCGGAAAACGGCGGTATGGAGCAAACCGAACACGAAATTCCCTTCAGCCAGATCGTGGATGTCGAGGGCTTGCAGGACGACTGGCAGTGCGATGTGGAGGTGGAGGTCGCCTCCTGCGAGGTACAGATCACCGCCGATCCCGGCGGCGCGGGAACGCTGCTGTCGGTCAGCGTCAAGCTGACGGCACACATCCGCTGTATCCGCAGCGAGGAGGTGCAGGCTTTGACCGATGCCTATTCCACCCGCTGCCCGCTGCGGGTGGATACCCAACCGCTGGAAACCGAGCAGCTGGTGGGGCTGCACCGGGGCACTGAGATCATCAAGCAGACCTTCGATCTGCCGCCGGATGACATCGCCGGTATTGTGGATCTGTGGGGCGATGCCGCGGTAGCGGGGGAGCGGTGCGACCCCGATAAAGCGGTGGTGGACGGTCGCCTGATGGTGTATATGCTCACCCGCAGCGCTGCGGGCGAGGTATCGTATTATGAGCGGCCGGTCAACATCACGCTGGAATACAGCGACCATTGCGACCGCATGGTGACCCAGCTGCGGGTGGTGCGGATGCAGTATGTGGTCAACGCCCAAAAGCAGGTGGAGCTGCGGGTGGAGCTGGCGGTGACCCGCCGGTGCTACCGTACCAACCGCTGCCGCGCCGTGTGCAGTGTGACGGCTGACGAGGGCGAGGCATTCCCGCCCGAAAAGGCGGCACTGAAAATATACTATGCCTCTGCCGGTGAATCCTTGTGGCAGATCGCCAAAAGCTGTCATACCTCTATGCAGCAGGTGATGGACGAAAACGACCTGGCTGCCGATGTGCTGGAGCAGGATACTATGCTGTTGGTGCCGCTTTGCTGACTATATAATGCAAGCGCCCCCATCCATCGATGGGGGCGCTTGCGTTTGGTATTTCATTTATCCGACCGGGGTGAATCCCTCGTCGCTGCCGTTGCCGCCGATGTCGGTGCCGACATCACCGGTGCCGATATCGGTGCCGCTGATCGTCAGAATATCGGCAAAGGCAAAACGCTCAATGTCCAGCGCTGGGCTTTCATATGCTTGTTTCATACAATATCATCCTTTCTCGTGGGTTCAGATGGTTCCTTTTTGCACCGTTACGGTACCGTCGCTGCCGGTGTGGAATTGGAACACATACGGACTGAACACCGTTTCGCCGTCCACGATCGCGTATGCTATGGCGTAGCGATAGCTGTCCGCTTTCACATTCAGCAAATGGGTCATATACTGCTGATTGCTGCCAGTTTTGGACGATTTGATTTTCACAAACTGCCCGTCGGTCGGGTTACCGTTTTTGATGTTATTAAGCTCCGCTGTGGTGGCGGTGTAGTACACACCGTATTCTACCGATGTCTCTGCCGAGGGAATATAGGCCTGAGCGATCACCGTCAGCACATAGGAGTTTTTGTGTTCGTTGTACTGGGTGGCGTATTGCTGAATGTTGACCGAGGTTTCCGGCTCATATGTCTGACCATCCTCCGCCAGCACCACGCTCACTTTATTCGCACCGGTCACATAAAAGGTGAAGGTATCCTTGCCATAGCCCACTTTCTGACCGTCCAGCTCCCAATAGGCCACGCTGCCGTTGGTGTCGCTCGCCAACTTCAGTTCCACCCGATCGTCAAAATGGATATCCTTGATCTGCGATTCGACAATCGTGCAGTTGGTGGATTCGATGTCGGCACCCACCGTGACAGTGTAGGTCAACCGCTGTCCCTCGTTATCCCCTTCGGAATAGACCGGGCGTACCACATACGGGTCGTCCTGGTTTTTGTAGGTATCGAACAGCGTGTCCGCATCCGCCGCGTTGTCGTTCCATCCGCAGAAGGTGTAGCCGCCGAGGTTGGGTGCCTTGACGGTGGACAGCTGCTCGGCAAGCTCTGTGCCGGAGGCCACGGTAGTGGCGTACACTTCCTCGCCGAATCGGCCCACAAACTGAACCTTCATGGAATCGCTCGGCCAGTTGCTGGTGGTGTCAAACGCGCCATCTGCCAGCCCGACAAACCGGATATGGTCAATGTTGCCGCAATATCCGCCTTCGGTGTTGCTGGAACGGTTTAGCTTCAAATAGATTTCATGATCGCCGGAGCCGAGCGTCGCCAGCACATCGGCGGACACATCGCAGGAGAAGGTATCCCAGATATTCCAGTTGTTGGTGCCGGTGTACATGCTGGCGGAAACGGTGATGCTGCCCAACTCCACACCGCCGGTCAGCGCCGTCGTCGGGGTGTATTGGCCGCGCACACCGGTGGCGGTCAGCTGGCTCCACGCCACATCCATATCCGCATACAGCGTGTAAGTAATGTCGCTGTGGTGAGCCGTCGCTGCCCGCACCAGCACCGCTTCCAAATTGTCGATGTTGGCTTTGCCAAGATAGATCGTGTCACCATTTTTGGTGCCGTCCAATTTGGTGGTATGCGGCCAGGCAGAGACATAGTTCGATGCGCCCCATACATAACCCTCACCCTCTATGGTGCATACATCCATCTGGTTGGAGGGCAGCGTTTCTTCGTGGTACAGGGTAAAGTCAATGTAGTTGCCGGCGTAGGTGGCGGTGGTTTCCGGCACAAAATACAGCGTGTCGGTACCGCTGACATCCAGTGTCGACAGGTCATAATACGAGGTGCGCAGATTGTCCACCGTGTACCACTGGTTAGATCCGCTTATGCGGGAGTTGTCCAGCGTCAGCGTGGTGACCAGATGATCCTCCGCCACCGCGCCTTTGTATACTTTCAGATCGGTTGCCCCTTGCGCCATATAGCGCACCGTGATACCTTTCAGATGCGAGAAATTTACGCTGTTGTACGCCAGCTGGATGCCGGATTTGGTATCGGTGACTCCGCGTACATCGCTGTATTCAGAGTTTGCACCCGCTTCGGTTTTTTTGATGCGGCCGGTGCTGAATCCGGACGAAGAGGAGAGTGAAGCGTCCAGTGCATCGCTGAAAGAATAGTTTTTGGCAAAGCTGACCGGATTGTAGGTGGGTTTGTCCGAAGTCAGCTTCACATAGTCCATGTTGCCGCCGTATCCGCTGGCGTTTTGGGTGCTTTCAATCTTCAAGAACAGCGAATGGGTTCCCTGCAACCGGGCTTTGGAAACGGTGTCCAGCAATCCGGTAGAAAATTCGGTGAATTTCCGCCAGCCGCTGTCGGTGTATTGACCGGTCAGTTCCGCAATTTTGTATCCGTTGGCGCAGTCCGCTTTGGCAGTACCGTCGATATAAAATCCGTAAACGGTCCCGCTGTTGGCGTGTGCCACCGACAAGGTGATCTTGCTCAGATCGGTGGTGTCGTAATCGCCGAGGCAGAATACATCGCCGACACGGGTGCCATCCAGGAACTTGCCTTCGGAAGCACCGGAATCCGTGTTGCTGGCGCGGGTTGCGCTGGAACGGTTGTCGGCGTTATCCTTGATGTTTTCCATCTGAAAAACGGTTTCACTGACATCCCGACGATATTTGGTCAGGGTAAAATAGTCGATGTTGCCGGTGTAATCGCTGCCGGACAGATTGTTGTCGTAATTGGTTTTCAAAAAGACTTTGTGCACACCAGCGATCTGGTCAGCCGAAACCTGTACCGCCGCTTCAAAGGTTTTCGGGGTGTTCCAGTTGCCGCTGCCTTTCGCAGCGACTGCTTTTGCGACCAGCAGAGAGGGGGCATCCACCGTACCGTCGATATACAAATCGTATGAACGGCTATCGCCCTGACATCCCACTGCGATGCTGAAGGATTGCAGCCCGGTCAGATCCATTTCGCCAAATCCAAAAACGGAACCGTTGCGGGTGCCGTCAATGTCCTGACCGCCCGAAAAACCGGAGACATCTTTCACGCCGCCGCTGCCGGTTTTTTCCGAAAAGGTTTCCGCTTCCACGGTCACCGTTTCCAGCGGGTCAACATACTCGCCAAAGGTCAGCTCAGTGGCATCAAAGTTTCCGCAAAAAACGCTGCCGGTGGGGGCGGATTCCACTTTCAAAAACAGATCGTGCGTGCCGCTCAACCGCGCCGGAGTAGCATCCGCCGTAAAGGGAACGGCTTGCAGCGCAAATTTTTGCCAGCCACCGGTCGAAGCAATGGTGGTTTCGGCAATTTTTGTGCCCAGCGCCGTTTTGGTGCCGTCCACATACAGCGCATACACCGCCCCGCCACCATTGTGCGCTACCGACAGGCTAACGGTGGAGAGCCCGGTCAGATCAATGTCGTGCGCCAGACAGAGCACCTGTCCTTCGCGCAAATCGTCCAAGTAGGTTTCGCCGTTTGTTCCGTTGTCTTTTGTGGCTTTGTTTTCTACACTGGAACGGTTTCCCACATAATTCTCCGCCTCGATCCGCGTGACCGAGGTGGTATCCTCATCGGCGGCTTGTGCCATCGGCACCACACTCATCAGCAACAAGCTGACTACCGCCCAAATGGATAAGAACCTTCTTTTCATGCAAATCCCTCTTTTCAACAAAAATAGAAAATAGAATTAAGTATTTACATCTATAATATACAACCCTCGGTAGCGGCGGTCTAGTCAAAAAATGCTGCACAGCAGTCAATAATTGATGCTTTTCAAAAGAAATGATGCATATTCTGACGAAAAGACGGATTTTGGCAAAAAAGCAGCGCCGAAACAGAGAATCACTCTGCTTCGGCGCTGCTGGTGGCTTTTTTGTCAATATTCGATGCCCCTGCGGGCGGCAACGCCGCTCGCGTAAGGGTGGCGGTGTGCTTTCATCTCGGTGAGATAATCGGCGCGTTCCCGCATCGATTCCGACAGCGCGTGGGTGGCGATCACCACTTCGGTATCGCCCAGCGCCGCCCAAAATGCCTCTACATCTTCTTCGCGGAACCATCCCTGCGCCAGCGCGTCGCCCCATTCATCCAGCACCAGCAAGTCGATCTCGTGACTGCGCAGCCGCTCCAGAATGTCTGTCCACAGCCCGTCCACGAACATCTGGTACGACCGGTGCTGCTCCTCGGTCATCGCGAAAGTGAAGGGCAACTGATCCGGCGCCGGCAACAGTGTGATGCCCGCCACCTGTTCCAGCGAGCGCCGCTCGCCGCTGTGCGCATCCTTCAAAAATTGCGCCACCACCACCCGCAGTCCTTGCCCGGCGGCACGCAGCGCCGATCCCATCGCCGCGGTGGTTTTGCCCGCGCCGTCTCCGTAGTAAATATGAACATATCCCATTGGTTTGATCTCCTTGTCTTACCTATCCGCTTGGTGCGCGGCGTATTGGCTGGGGGACACCCCATAGGTCTTTTTGAAAATTTTGGAAAAGTTATAAATGTTTTCGTATCCGACGCTGATCGCCGCATCGCCGACACTGTATTTTTGGTGTGCCAGCAGCCGTGCGGCCTTGTCCAAACGCACTTTTATCAGATACTGCTGTGGGGACATGCCCATCTGACGGCGAAACTGGGTGCTGAAATAGCTGCGGCTGATATGAAAATGTTCCGCAATTTCCTCAATCGTCAGCGGGTTGGCGTAGTTTTGGCGAATGTAATCGGTGGCCAGCTCGATCGTGTCCGGCGGTTCGGGGTCGGTTTGGTCGTTCAGCATCAACGAAAACAGCTGCAAAATCCGACCGCTGACATACAGATCCCGCCCCGGCATGGTGTCGGTCACCCGCGCCAGCGAGCGAAAGATCGCGTCCGCTTCCTCCACCTCGCACACATAGGCATCGCGCAGCGGGGGAAAATCCTGTGCCAAAATAACCCCGACCCAGCAGTAAGACCACGGATCCTCCGGGTTGGGTTGATAGCTGGCGGGTTCGTGCGGGTGGATGACGAAAAACTGCCCGCGTGTCACCGCGAATTCCCGATTCCCGACATAAAAATATCCCGATCCGGAGAAAACATAATGCAGCAAATAATAATCCCGCATGGTGGTGACCCGTTCCTTGTTTGCGGGGCACGCCTCTTTCCCCAACTGGACCGGACGCACATCCTGCAGCGTGGATTTTGGCAAGGAAACATATTGCCTCTCCAACCTTTGTCACCTCCCGCCATCGCATTGAGTTCAGTATACTGCTTTTATGGTGGGTTGGCAAGGCAATCCAACATAATCACAAATAAAAATAACATAATGACAAATCAAAACGACAAATTTTCCGAGAATCGCGCCATGGCGTTCCCGCAGCGTTTTCGGTATACTGATGATAGCGAACAAACGCAAAGGAGTGTGAGGTTTGTGAAATTACGAAAGAAGAGAGTGTTGTCCCTGATGTTGACCACAGCGTTAATCGGTTCATCGACCCTGTCGGCGTTGCCGACCTCTGCGGCGTCATCCGCCGATCCGTGGAACGATGCGGCTGCCTGGCCGCAAATGCAGGCCGTCAGCAAGCTGCAGAAAGGGCAGTCCTACTTCACCTATAAGGAGTGGACCGGCGACAAAAATTCGACCGATATAAACGGCGACCCGGTGCGCCAGGCGGATGTGGTGGGTGTTAACCGTGAACCCGCCCATGCCAGCGAAACGCTGCCTTACGACAGCGTGGAACACGCGGTCAAGGGTGCGGTTGATTATGACCTTGAGCAGTCGCCGTATTACCAATTGCTCACCGGCGAGGGACAGTCGTGGGACCTGACGGTGTATAAAAATGTCGACCTGGCGGAAAAAGCCGGTGTTGCCGCGAACTTCTACAAAACCGATTTCGCCGAAAATTCCACCACCAAGCCCTATACCGGTACCGGTAAGGTGGAGGCTTACGCAACCGCCAATTACGGTTGCGGCTGGAAAAGCGTCACGCTGCCCGCCAGCTGGCAGACCCAGGGTTTCGATTTCCCGATCTATTCCAATACCCAAATTCCGTGGAAAGCCTACGGCAACGCCACCACGGCGGATACCCAGCTGGTGCCGGCGGCGCCCACGGTGACCAACCCGGTCGGCTTTTACCGCAAACACTTTGATGTGGACCCCGACTGGCTGCAAAACGGTAAAAAGGTCTACATCTCGTTCAAAGGCGTCGAATCGGCGATGTATCTGTATGTCAACGGCAACGAGGTGGGCTACACCGAAAACTCGTTTGATACACACGACTTTGATATTACGCCGTTTTTGAATCCCGATGGCAAGGACAACCTGCTGGCGGTGCGGGTGCATCGCTGGTGCGACGGCAGCTGGCTGGAGGATCAGGATTTCCTGCGGCTGGGCGGTATCTTCCGCGATGTGGTGCTGTACGCGACCCCCGCGGTGCATATCCGTGACTACAAGGTGGAGACCGATCTGGACGACACCTTTACCGATGCCAACCTGAAGCTGCGGCTGAATGTGTCCAACAGCAGCGACCGCACAGTGGATTCCTTTGGCGTGGATGTGAAGCTGTTTGATGCCGACGGCAACAATATTGTGGCTGACGCACCGATCCGCGCCGATGTGCCGTCCACTGCGTCGGGCGGGGAGGGGATCGTGAACCTGAACCGGCTGATCAAAGCGCCGCATCTGTGGTCGGACGAGGATCCCTATCTGTACACACTGGTGCTGTCGCTGTATGACAAGCAAAGCGGCAAGCATTTTGAAAGCATCGCCCAACAGCTCGGCTTCCGCGAGATCACCTTCACCAAAACGGAAGTGGACGAAAACTACAATAAGATCACCACCCAATATGATGCCATCAAAATCAACGGCAAGCCGTTGCTGTTCAAAGGGGCGAACCGACATGATCTCAGCCCCTATACCGGGCGGTATGTGTCGCGCGAGCTGTACGAAACCGATCTAAAAATGATGAAGCAAAGCAACATCAACGCGGTGCGCACCTCGCATTACCCCAACGATGAGTATTTCTATTACCTCTGCGATAAATACGGCTTGTTTGTGATGGCAGAGGCCAATATGGAATGCCACGCGCTGGAAGGGGATATCAAAATCACCGAGAACGCTCCCAGCGATGTGATGGCGCGGGAACTGGAACCGGCATATATCGACCGGCTGACCGCGAATATGGAAGCCCGCAAAAACCGCTCCTGTGTGGTGATGTGGTCGCTGGGCAACGAATCCGGCATCACCCCGCAGACCAAAATGCTGCAGCGCTCGATTCAGGATGTGGTGCGTCCGCTGGATGCTACCCGTCCGGTCAACTATGAGCGGCTGCACGGCGAAGGCGGCGTGGATGTGTACAGCACTATGTATTCTACATTGGATTTCATCGCCGAGCGTGGAGCCGATGCTGACCGCATGCCGTATTTCCCCATCGAATACAGCCATGCCATGGGCAACGCCTCCGGTTGGTTTAAGGAGTATTGGGACACCATCCGCAGCTATGACAATGTGATCGGCGGCTTTATCTGGGACTGGGTGGATCAGTCGCTGGCAACGCCGCTGCCGGAAAAAGAGGCGGTCTATCTGGTGGAAGCGGACAAAAGCCGCAACCACTTCGCCGGTGTGTTGTCCGGCGATGTCAAAACCGATGCCGCCACCGGTCGGTCGTATCTGGCGGGCTATGTGGTATATCCGTCGGAAAGCGATCCGCAAAACAAGATCAGCGCGGCGCTGTCCGGCACCAACTCGTTTACCTTTGAAATGCGGGTGCGCCCGCGCAACGCGTCCTCCACTGCGGGTGATGCGATCTTCCAGCCGCTGATGCAAAAGGGCGACACTCAGGTGGCGCTGCGCTCCTATAACGCCGGACGGCTGGATATGATCACCTATATGACTACCAACGGCTCGAACGGCTCGTGGGCACAGACCGAGTATACGCGTCCGTCCGACTGGGGCGACGGCACATGGAAGCATATTGCCGTCACCTACGACGGTACCACCCATACCACCACGCTGTATCTGAACGGTCAAAAGCAAACGGCAGCCAAGCTGCCGACCGTGGCAGATGATGCGTATATCAAGCAGAGCGCCTATGCATTCGCCATCAACTATTGCACCCAAAAAGGGCGTATCGGCGAAAACGATGTGGAGCTGGCGCGGGTGTATACCCGGGCGCTCAGCGAAGCGGAGTTGTCGGCGCAGCTGACCGCGTACCAAACCGGCAGCGCTTATCCAATCAGCGCCGACAGCGATGATGTGCTGTTGTGGCTGGATTTCACCTCCGCCACCGTGAAACAGGACGATTCCACCCGCGTGTGGGATTATTACAAAGAAATCGGCCGCGATGATTTGGCGGGACAGTATCTCGCGTATGGCGGTGACTGGGGCGATGTGATCAACTCGGGCGACTTCTGCCAAAACGGCGTGGTGTCGGCTGATCGTACTCCGCAGCCCGAGCTGCAGGAGGTCAAATATGTGCACCAGTCGTTGTGGTTCACCGCCACCCAGCGGCAGCTTGCAGCGCACACCATTACAGTGTACAACGAAAAAGTGTTCACCGGTACTGATGCTTACGATTTTCAGTGGGCATTGCTGGAGGACGGCACCGTGATCGACAGCGGTACGCTAGATGCAGCGGTTGCCGCGGGCGAAACCGCCACACTAACCGTGCCGTTTGAGATGCCTTCCACGCCCAAGGTGGGGAGCGAGTATTTCCTGAATGTGTCGGCGGTGCTGAAGCAGGACACCGACTGGGCGACGGCGGGGCACGAGGTGGCATATGCCCAACTGGGTATCGGCGCGGATGTCGAAAATGAACCGCTGCCGGATATGAGCCGCTTTGCGGCGCTGAAAACCACCGAAACCGCCACGGAGCTCACCTTGTCTGGTGATCACTTCAACCTCACAGTGGATAAGGCTACCGGTTTGATCGGCTCTTATGTGGTGAACGGGCAAACGCTGCTCACCGCCGGTCCCACCCCGAACTATTGGCGTGCTGCGTCGGACGGCGACAAGATCTCCAACGAATGGGCGACTGCCAACCGTTCGATGACGCTGGACAGCCTGACGGTGGAGCCGAAAGACAACACGGTTGTAATTCACGCGACGCTGACTCTGCCCGCCGCCAAAAATTCCAAGCAGGAGATGACCTATACCGTGTACCCGTCCGGTGCGGTGCAGGTACAGGCAACCTTGTCACCGGCGGCCGGATTGGGCGAGCTGCTGAAATATGGTGCCGAGCTGACCTTGCCTGCCTCTTTTGAACAAATCACCTGGTATGGCGACGGCAAAGAGGAAACCTTTGTGGATCGCCGCGCGGGAGCCCGCGTGGGAGTGTATACCGATACGGTGTCCAATTCGTTCTATCCCTATCAGCTGCCGCAGGTGTCCGGCAACCACACCGGTGTGCGGTATATTGCGCTGCAGGATTCGACCAGCGGGGCCGGTTTGCTGGTAGTGGGACAGCAGCCGCTGGAAGCCAGTGCTACCCACTTCAAGGTGACGGATTATACCAACCGCAAGCATCCGTATGAGATGCCGTCCACCGATTATACCATTTTGAACATTGATCAAATTTCCCGCGGTATCGGGCAGGAATCGCATGGCCCCGGTATGCTGAATGCATATAAGCTGCCGTCCACCGCCACGCTGGACTACACCTATACGCTGATGCCGCTGGATGCGGGCGACGATGCTATGTCGCTGAGCAAACCGTGGCGCACCGCAGTGGAACCGGAGGCGGATCCCAACGGTTTTGACGATGCAGTGGTGGCGCGGTTCAGCGAGATCGAGCAAACCTATGTGGCGACCAGGGATAGCAAAATGAAGGATCTGTACGCCGACTGGAAAACGCTGGACGGCAGCAAACCGGTGGATCTGACCCAGTACGATCCGGAAAAACTGCATCTGCGGCTGACACTGACCCTGTCCTCCACCGATGAGACCATCGACCCCGCCACGGTGTTTACCGGCGGCTGGATCAAGCTGCGCTCGCCGGATGTGGAGAACAAAGAGGGCGATACGCAGGAGGGCAACAAAGAGCATAATTTCGGTTGGACCATCAACCGCTCGTGGAATTTGCAGTATGGCGAAAACACCATTGACATCCCGCTGGCGGAAGCGCTGAATGGCGTGTATAAAAACGATGCCGGCACCAAATACGGCGTCAACAACAAGCGCGGATTGATGGATTGGACGCAGACGGCGCGGCTGATCTGCGTGGTGCAAACCCCGCTGAACAATGCCTCCAGCGCGTGTATCAACGAAACGCTGCGTATGACCGTTTCGGGAGCCATGATCGTGGATACTACCTTTGAGCAGGAACTGGCACGGCTGCAGGATATGGTGCAGAACCCGCTGGATCAGGGGAGCCACAGTGATGAGGCGTATCAGGCGTATCGTGCGGTGATCGACCGTGCGGCTGCCGCGGCTGCCAGCAAATTCGTGTCGCTGGACAGCGTCCGGGAAGCGATCGGTTGGATCGAACAGGCCCAGCGGCTGTTGCAAAGCAATGTTATACCGGGCGATGCGGACGGTGACGGCAAGATCACGGTGGTGGATGCGCTGATGGCGCTGCAAGCGGCAGCGAACAAGGTTGCGCTTACCGATGCACAAACAGCAGCGCTGGATGTGGATGGCAAAGACGGTGTCACCGCCGCCGATGCGCTGCGTATTTTGCAGTACGCCACCGGGCATACCACTGCGCTGTGACCGCGCGCCACACCACAGACATACTATAGATAAACCCTTTTATCATTCTTTCTTCTCTTTTCACCCAAGGGGGCGGATCATCCGATCCGCCCCCTTGGGCATATAACGACGCCACCCCGCAAGCGTGTCCTTTGGGGATATATGTAAACTAGTGGTATGTAAAAGCCTTCCCCTCGGAGGTGATTCCCCCGCGTGCGGGGGAAATGTCGGCGCAGCCGACAAAAGGGGCCCGTCTTCGGGAGAAAAAGG
>ERZ773193.1449-NODE-1449-length-29625-cov-9.166452_pt1 | contig 29625 bp, 30 predicted proteins | sample MGYA00511110_ERZ773193 | MGnify/ENA primary metagenome ERZ773193 (study PRJEB29015, sample SAMEA2737784) | human gut metagenome | biome: human gut; feature: human-associated habitat; material: faeces | place: China | collected 2012 ...
CTCTGGAGCTGCTGAAGCAGTGCCCTCATATCGTGGGCGTCTGCTCCGCCAACACCAGTGAGAAAGCCCTGCGGGGCGCCCTGCGGTCCGGGATCTTCACCCACATCGCAGCCCGGGCGGAGCTGGTCAAGTCCCTGCTGGGCCAATAAGTAACATATGTAACTCCCTGTGGAGGATCGTTCTTCCACAGGGAGTTCTATTTTTGTCTGTTTTGCATAAATTTCAATATATCATTACGTAAATGACAGAGAAAAAAAGATCTATCTATTGATTTTTGTTACCTTTTATAGTAGTATCTACGCACAGAAGTAACACAGCCCAGCAGGAGCTTTCCTAAGTTTTGTCCAGGAGGGAGGTGACACCATATGACCAAGCAGGAATTTGCATCCCGGCTTCAGAACGCCTGTGCGGCAGTGACCGCCGCAGAGCAGGAGCTGACGGAGATCGACTCCCGGTTCGGCGACGCCGACCACGGCCTGACCATGAGCAAGATCGCCAAAGCCATCTCCGCCGCAGCAGGGGAGTCAGAGGGCGGCATCCAAGCCATGCTGGACGATGCGGCCATGGCCGTGATGGTGTTAAACGGAGGCAGCGCCGTTCCTTACGCTCCCTCCGTTCCACGGTTGAGATTCCAAGACGACGCTGATAAAATAAAATATGTTTGTGCATTTATCTTGGGACGATTTGTCCCAAAGAAAAATCGAAAAAACCTGTGACCAAAACGAAAATTTATCGAGTAGATAGGTGAAGAGGCTCTATCACAACGAGAGGAGGAATGAGGATGGAGGACAATCGTATTGTTGATCTCTATTGGGCGCGCTCAGAAGATGCAATCACAGAAACCTCAGAAAAGTACGGAAAATACTGCTACTCCATCGCCTATAATATTCTTTCAAATGCAGAGGACGCGGATGAAAGTGTGAATGACACCTACCTTGATGCTTGGCATAATATGCCGCCGCACCGTCCGACCACGCTCTCTACATTCTTGGGAAAAATCACCCGCAGAGTATCCATTGATAAGTGGCGGGGGCGTACCGCAGATAAGCGTGGCGGCGGCGAAATTGTGTTGGCACTTGATGAATTGGCGGACTGTGTTCCGTCCGACCATAGCGTAGAACGCGAAGTAGAAGCCGCAACATTGGAAAAGATAATCAATGATTTTGTAATGAGTTTGCCCCTTATGGAGCGACGAGTTTTTATCTGCCGCTATTGGTATCTTGACCCAATTTCAGCGATTGCCGAGCAGTTTGGCTTTTCGCAGAGCAAGGTGAAAATGATATTACATAGGCAGAGACAGAAACTACAATCTATTTTAGAAAGAGAGGCGTTTTTGTAATGACAAATGAGAAGATTCTTGATGCCATCGGCGGAATCAATGAAAAAGCTGTGCAGGACGCAAAAGCGTACAAGCGTCCCAAATCCAAACGCTGGTTTAGATGGGGAGCTATTGCAGCTTGCGTGTGCTTGATGATACCATTGACCGCATTTGCTGTTGATATAATTCAATATAATGCAGCGGTTGATTATCTCAATTCTCTCGGCATTGCTGTTGAAGATTTGAGCGACTATTCTCATAAAGAAATAAAAGAAGCTGCAAAAACGATTGACGCAGGAGAAAGTAACCCGTTGACCGAAGAAATCCTTAGTCTAATACCAGAAAACAAAGAACCGCTCGATACACCGACGCAGGTAACATCTGAGCAAATTAAAGAACTAACACCGACCATGACAAGAGAAGATGTTCTTTCTCTTTTAGGTGACACACAAGATGTTGGCTCAGGCATTTATATATATCTTTACGAAGTAGACCAACAATACCTGCTGCGTATTCCTTTTGCAAGCGATGAAGCACAATTAGGTGTAACAGGAGAAGATTTGCTAAAGGCATTGGTTCCCATTTCTGGAGATATTGCTCCTATGGTCTATGTAAATGATACGCTTTATCAAATCGTTGACTCTCAACCCAACTTCGCAGATGAAAAAAGTTCTTTCAATTTGTTAGGAAAAATCGAAAGCACAGTTAGTTCTTCGGAAGAACCAAAAGAAAATTTCCAAGCAAATGATGATATTGTAGGGGCTGCGGTTTATCAGTACGGCGATAACATTGTCGTTGAGTTTGAGGGAAAATACTGGTTATATGAAAACTATCATAACACGGGCCTCGACGGGAACACAGACTGATATGCCACACTCCCAAACAGCCATAGGCTTTTTTGCATGGGGCGATTTGCACCACAAAAACATTGATCCGAACACATGAAACCGCCATTCGATGACGACTTTGCGTGCTAAAATCAAGCGGCGGTTTTGAAATATCATATTTCAAAACCGCCGCTTTCCTTACGCTTCCTCCGTTCCACGGTTTTCTATAATTGCATTGATAATCCCCTCAACGAGCCGCAGCTCACTTTCGTCGAGAGAATTAAGTTGTATGTTGATTCGCTTCTTTGCGGCTTCATCGGCTCCCATATCGGGATAAAAGTATTCGTCCACGGAAATACCGAACATTGTTACCATTTGGTAAAAGGCGTTTAGGCTTGGATGCTGTCCGTCATTTTCGTGATACATAATGGTACGCGGATCACGGTCAACAATATAACCTAACTGCTCTTGCGTCATGCCCTCACGCTCACGGGCTTTTTTGATGGCAAGTCCGATTCCGTGAAAGTCAAATTTGCGCTCGTCCCGCTCAATTTTCATAGCATCACCACCTGATGTAATTTTACATTTCAGGTAACACCGTTTGAACGGCGCACAGTTTCGCTTGACTGCATATTTAATTTCATGTAACCGCTTATAGAAAAAGGAGAATACCACTTGCACAAAATCGAATGGATACGTTGCCCTGTATGCGGAAACAAAACACGTCTCAAAATCCGAGGAGATACAGAGTTAAAAAATTTTCCGTTGTTTTGTCCCAAATGCAAACAGGAAACCTTAATTCATGTCACACAATTCAATATGACAGTTATCAAAGAGCCAGACGCACAGACGCAGAGCCGATAACCCGTAGCCAAGAGGCACACGGTTTATCGGCTCTTTTCTTTTGATAATAGCTGCGCTGGCATACACAACAAGACCGTTTTCGTTCGGCCTTGCGGCGCAGAACGGCGGTTTTGAAATATTGCATTTCAAGCCGCCGTTTTCCTTTTAAAAAATTGGATTTACGGGGGGTGTGGTAAAGTCGCCCTTTTTTAAGGATACGGCGGTGTCCGAGGAGGTATCGCCGTGTCCTTTTTGCTTTTTCGCAACGCCCATGATCTGCACCAGTTAAAAAAAGCGTAGCTCCCCCTCCGGGATGTTCTAACCACGAAGGTACAATATATCAGTACTATTCGGATAATATATTTTCATGCGTCCGAGCGGCTTCATGCCGCCCGGGCGTTTTTGCGTCTATATGGAGCCTCGGGCCAACTTGACCCGAAGTCCAGCCCCGGTGCCGCTCACCGTAGCCTCTGTTTCGGCTACTCGTCAACACCCAACACCGAAACGGAGGTACACAATGAAGGAAACCAATTTGCGGGAATTTTACCCGTGGTATATGGAAGATGTTATGGTCGAAGTCACGGAAGAAGTTGCGGAAGAACTGCTGGCGGGTCAGAGGTACATTAAGGCCAGCCGCCGTCGTATCTATCGCAATAAGGCGCACTACTCGCTGGATGCCGAGGACGGCATTGAATATTCTGCTTGCTTCTCTAACCCTTCTCCGCAAGAACTGATCGAGCGCATGGAACGCTTCGAGCATATCTGCCACGCGCTGAATAGTCTGCCTGACGCACAGGGCCAGCGGGTGTTTGAGCACTATCTGCTGAACCACTCGGTCAAAGCGATTGCTGCCGCCGAAGGTGTGACGGAAAGGGCCATCAACGCCGCCATCCAGCGTGGCTTGGAGAATATGAAAAAATATTTGGAAAAAGTTCTGTGAGCCTATTCTTTTTCCCGTTCTAACTGACACGGTTAATGAGAGGATGAACCTTCCTCACACAACTGAATAGCGGGTAACTCGGAGTGCCTGGCAGGGAGCCAAGCAACAGGTACGCCAAGACTTTTCCATAAGGAAAATGAGCGACAACTACTCATGACGCAGGTGGGGACAAGCCATCTCCACGGCCACAATCTGCAACGAGCCGCAAGGAATAAGCTGGCAACTTATTCGCTCCGATTTGCCGCACAATCCAGCGGGGGTGCTGGCCGAAATCATTGTTGTCTTGCGACAGGCCGAACATACAGGGCCAGCGCCTCCAGCTTTATAAGAAAGAAGGTTTTGACCATGAACGAGGAATGGAGCAACGACGCTTGCCGTGGCTATGTTATCAAAGCCATAGAAAACTGTGGGTTCCATGCAAATGACATTAATCAGGTGCTCGTCGAGCTTTATGAAGTCTTTGACTTCTGTGCTGTTGAGGAGGCGGCGCACTACTACGAAAATTGGCAATACTGACCTCGGGCCAACTTGACCCGAGGTGTGGAGAAGAACGAAAGGGCAGCACTCTTTGCTGGGTGCTGTCCTTCCGCTTTTCCCCACAGGGACAATGCGGGAAATACTGGCAGTCAACCAACTACGCAAAGGAGGCTTCAATGGTACAATCCGTTACTTATCAGAGTGAAACCAAAACCGTCCATTTTCAGGGGAAAAGCATTGTGCTGGAAAGTCTTACACCGGTACTCTCTCCGAAGGAAAAGGAAAAGGAAAAGCGGAAAAAGGAGATTGAACGCTGTCTTTATGAGGTGTTCAGCAAGTACAGCAGGGCCAGCGATACCCCGGCCTGACCATCGACAACATTGTCCTTCGGGGCTATCAATGGTATAATATACTTGTAGGTTGGTAGCTCCATTCCACAGGAAAGGAGCCCAACATGAATATCAGAGAAGATGTAATTTATGCAAGACAATCCGTAGACCGCAAGGACAGTATCAGCATTGAGAGCCAGATTGATTTCTGCAAGTATGAGTTGAAAGGCGGCAGTTGCCGGGTTTTCAAAGACAAGGGTTATTCCGGCAAGAATACCGACAGGCCCGAGTTTCAAAAGCTCCTTGGTGAGATACGCAAAGGCAAGGTACGCCGGGTAGTTGTCTACAAGCTGGACAGAATAAGCCGCTCCATTTTGGACTTTGCGAATATGACATATCTTGCGCATAATATGAAGGGAAGTACTAAATGTGCACAGATAACATTTACAGAGAAAGAATATGTTCGTAGTGCACTTGCAACAGAGGCACTCAGCAGATTGGATTAGAAGTCTGCTGAGGGCAGTATTCTGTATTAAAGAAAAACAGTTGGGAATAAAAAAATATAGGAATATTGGCATAAAAATATAAGCGGTCGTAATCGAAAATATTTGTGTTATAATTTGTTTTATGATAAAATATTATTAGAAATAAATTTGTAAAAATATAAGGATACAAGATTTGAAGTCTAATATGAATACTTTTGCAGTTTGGTTGTATTTAAGGAAATAAGCTATAAATACAACTTTTTTAATTGTAATTTTAACCAGATTGTTGAATGCTGTGTTTTTGTTGAATCTGGCAGGACGGTGAAAAAATATGATAGTATTTAAACACATTACGAAAAGGGAAAAAGCTAATTAACATTTGGAATTGGATTTTGGGATAATAAGTCATGTATGGTGAGGGAAAATGATAAGTATTAATAGGGTGACATTTAATTATAGAAAGAATAGTAATAGTATTCTTGATAATATTAATCTGGAAATTAAAGATAAAGAAATATTTGGCATATTAGGGCCGTCTGGGGCAGGAAAGACAACATTAATAAAGCTGATAACGGGACAACTGGATTCTCAAAATGGAGAAATATTAGTTGATGGGTGTAAGCCGGATGTTCATAACAGGGAATTTAACCGGAAGTTTGGAATTATGATGGATGGTCTGGGATTATATGAACGGTTGACGTGTTATGAAAATGTTTTGTTTTTTGCCAGAATATATAATGTTATCGATTCATATGCTGTTGATGTGTTGAAACAGGTTGGACTTGGGGAACATCTTAACAAGACGGTTAATAAGCTTTCTACAGGTATGAAGCAGAGAGTTTTGCTTGCCAGGGCAATTATACATTCGCCAGCTATTTTAGTATTAGATGAACCTACAAGTGGACTTGATCCGGTAACTGCTGATGAGATTCACAAGATAATAAAAGAAATAAGACACATGGGAACAACGGTATTGCTCACAACACATAATATGAATGAGGCGGATAAGCTGTGTAATAGAATTGCGTTGTTAAATAAAGGCGGGATTATAGAGTGCAATGAACCTGAAGCAATAAAAAGAAAGTACTTTAAAAGTGGAAGCGTGTGTATTCATACAAAAAATGAAAAAGATATTTATCTGGATTTAGAAAAACAAAAATCAGAGTTAATAAATCTTATTCATAGCGGAGATATCGAAACGATTCATTCGCAGGAACCGTGTTTAGAGGATATATTTATTAATTTGACGGGGGAAAAGATAAATGATAAATAGTTTAAGAGTCATAAGAGCAATGATTAATAAGGAAAAGACGGATATTTTAAGAAATAAAAAAATGATTATTATTATGTTTATTTTTCCTGTAATTTATTTATTCATTACTTTTGCAGGCATAGAAGAATTTAAGGGAGACGGTTCGGCTTTTGTATTAATGCATTCTATCATGGTTCCAATACAGATAATAGCATCAATCGTGGCAGAGGAAAAGGAAAAAGGAACTTTTAAGATGTTGATGATGTCAGGCGTCAGAGCATTTGAATATATTATAGGCATAATGGTTATTGTAATGATGTTTCTGGTATTTGGAATGGTTATATTTGATCAGACCGGAGCAACAAAAAACAGTGATACTTTTGAAGCTGTTATAGTCAATATGATTGCTTTTATATTGTCTATGATGATTGGTTTTATTATTGGAGTTATATCAGACAATCAGGTAAGTGTAGGAGCGGTGAGTTTACCGGTAACTTTAATTATATTTTTTATGCCTATTGTGGGAATGTTTAATGAGAAATATGAATTCCTCGGAAAATATTTGTATAGTGGTGTACTTTTTAAAATTTTAAATGGTACACATTGTAATTTGGAGAATATTATAATTTTGTCAATAAATACAATTGTGTTAATTGTGATAGGATTTGCAATTGCGAATCCAGTAAAGATAATAAAGGAATAGATGAATTAAAACCGATAACAATAATCTTTGGCAGAAATTTAAGGTTATCAAGTTAAGAATTTAAATCAGCAAGTAAAACACATTCAGAATAGGGAGTTCAGAGTAATTATGATGACAAAGATACAGGCGATAGAGTTATCGGCAGAAAAAATTTTACAGGGGAATATTACCGAAGCCCAAACAGTTATGGATACAGAATATCCATTTCAAAAAATAACGGCACAGGGCAGAAAATACACAGACAAAGAAAAAATGGAGCAGTTTGTACGTGATGGTTTTATTGACAGGTATAGTGGGCAGAAGTTAGTGAATCCAGGATTATTAAAGGTTTTATCACATTATATGCCGGAAACTGTTCCATATCATGCACATTGGAAAATGGAATCTTGTCACAACGCATACTGGGAATTTGTGCCGACAGTTGACCATATTTATCCAGTGGCACTAGGCGGAACTGATTCGTCAGAAAACTGGGCAACGACTTCAATGCTTCATAATTCAATTAAAAGTAACTGGACATTAGCACAATTAAATTGGAAATTGCATGATGCTGGAAATTATAATGAATATGACGGATTGACAGAAATTTTTATAAAGCTGGTGCGGTCTGATGAAGCATTATTAAAGGATGCATATATTAAAAAATGGTATAGATTATCGGTGGCAAACAAGTGAATTTGTAAAAACAGAAAATATTGTAATTTGGCAATAAGCCGGCTTAGAATTGGGGGTTCATATGATAAACAGACAAAAGCTGTCCGCGGCGCTTGAGGAATATAAAAAGGATTTTGATAGTGAGTGGGAGGACGAAAAATATAAGTGGCAGGCAGTAAAATGCTTTCAGGATAACTGGGATATCGATGCAGGGGATTTTGCATCAATGCTAGCAAAATCACTGGAAAAAACGGCGAATCTGCTGGCATCAATGAATAATTTTCCGAAAAAAATGATACTACAGTACGCAGGGGAAGAAGCGGAAACGGTCAGGGCGATGTTTCTGCGCCTTTATGATGAATCCAAGGAAGTGACAGGACGCATTTTGCGGTTCCAGTCCGATGCTCAAGAACTTTGTGAACGTTTATCGCCGGGATATGTGCACTATCAGCGTCCTATGGCAATTACGGCATATCTGTGGCTTAAATACCCGCAAAAATATGAAATGTATAAATACAGTGTCAGTAAGGCGGCGGCAGAATATCTTGAAAATCCGTATAAGCCGGTAAAAGGACATACCGAGGAAAACATCAAAGAAAATACTAAAATGATTGATGAGATTCAAAGGGCTGTAATACAGGATACGGAACTGACGGCGATGTATGAAGCGAAGCTTGATACAGAGTGCTGCCCGGACAAAAGTTACAGAATGATTGCCGCAGATGTTTTATACTATATAGCAGGCAGGCTTTCCAGAAAGGAAAAGCAGGCACAGGAAAAATGGATTGGTACAGATTATAATCCGGGGATATCAGCAGAAAAATGGGAAGAATTGTTTGAAAATGAGAAAATTTTTAATCAGACGAGCTGGGAAATTTTATACCGTTTTTTGGATTACGGCGGCATGGCAACGTGTAAGCAGCTTGCGGTTCAATACGGGGAAACAGCCAATTTTTATAACAGCGGGGCAACGGCACTGGCAAAAAGAGTGTCAGAGTATCTGAATCTGGATACAGAACAAAAGGAAAAAGACGGGACAAAGCGGTACTGGACAATCCTTTTTGTCGGAAGAAATGCGGAAAACAGCGAGGACGGTGTCTTTGTCTGGAAACTGCGTGACGAATTAAAGGCAGCACTTAGAAATGTGGATTTTTCAGACACGCAGTTATATGCGGAACGCTCCGATATGGATACAAACGGTACCAACTACTGGTGGCTCAATGCCAATCCGAAAATCTGGAGCTTTGCGGACATTGATGTGGGTGAAGAACAAAATTACACCATGTACAACGAGAACGGCAATAAGAGAAGAATTTTTCAAAATTTTCTGGCGGCAAAGGAGGGCGATGTTATTATCGGATATGAGTCGTATCCGGTCAAAAAAATCGTTGCACTGTGCAGGATTACAAAATGCAATGATGGCGAAAATCTGTATTTTGAAAAAACGCAAGAACTGACGGCACCGATTGATTATGCAGTGTTGAAAGAAGCACCGCAGCTTGAAAAAATGGAATATTTTATGAATCCGCAGGGAAGCTTATTTAAGCTGACAAAGGGAGAATACCATTTTATTATGGATATAATCCGTGAGGAGAATCAGAAAAATCCGATTGCCGTCGGTGAAAAATTCACACCATATACCAAGGACGAATTTTTGTCAGAGGTTTATATGACATCGGAAAAATATGATGCTTTAAAAGGACTGCTGTATAACAAAAAGAATATTATTCTGCAGGGTGCACCGGGGGTCGGAAAAACATTTGCGGCGAAAAGACTGGCATATTCGGTCATGGGTGAAAAAGACGATTCAAGAGTGGAACTGATACAGTTTCATCAGAATTATTCCTATGAAGATTTTATTATGGGCTATAAGCCGTCAGGACAGGGGTATGAACTGCAGACAGGCATTTTTTATAAATTTTGTCAGAAGGCGGCAAATAATCCGGAAAAACCGTACTTTTTCATTATTGATGAAATTAACCGTGGCAATATGAGTAAGATTTTCGGGGAACTGCTCATGCTGATTGAAAAGGATTACAGAGGGAAAAAGCTGATACTGGCATACAGCGGCAAGCCGTTTTCTGTGCCGAAAAACATTTATATTATAGGTATGATGAATACGGCGGACCGCAGCCTGGCACTGATTGATTATGCACTCAGGAGAAGATTCAGCTTTTTTGCGATGGAGCCGGGTTTTCAGACGGAGGGCTTTCAGGCATATATGAAAAAGCTTGACAACGACACTTTTACGGCATTGATTGAAAAGATACAGGAGTTAAACCGCGAGATTACAAAAGATGCGTCACTGGGGGCAGGCTTTTGTATCGGACACAGCTATTTCTGCGGACAGGAGGAGTGCAGTCAGGTATGGATGCAGTTGGTGGTGGAGTATGACATTTTACCAATGCTTGAAGAATACTGGTTTGATGAGCCGTCTAAAATTCAGAAATGGCAGAATGTGTTAAGAGGGGTATTCAATGACGAATGATAAGGGCATTTTAATCAAAAACATTTATTATATGCTGACTTATGCGTTCCAGACTCTTCGGCGGTCTGATTTTGACACGGTAGCGGCGGAGAAATTTGAAAATATCCACGACCTGTTTGCCGCAATTCTGGGAAAGGGCGTGGCATATCAGCTAAAGCAGGGATTATACAAAGAGTATATTTTGCAAACAGAGGAACGGACGGCACTCCGGGGAAAGTTAAAGCTACAGGAAACGATGAAAAACCGGATACGCCAGCGGCAGAAGCTGTTCTGTGAGTATGATGAACTCTCGGAAAATAACCTGCTTAATCAGATTTTAAAAACAACCATGCTCATACTGCTTCACCATGGAAATGTAAAGCCGCAGAGAAAGGCACTGTTAAAAAAGAATCTGCTGTTATTTGAAAATGTGGATACCATTTCTATAATGCATGTCCGTTGGGAAAAACTGTGGTATCAGCGGAATAACCAGAATTACAGAATGTTAATAAATATCTGTTATCTGGTAGCAGACGGACTGCTCCTTTCAACGGAAAAAGGAGAGGTAAAGCTGGCGGAATTTTTGGATGAACAGGCGATGTACCGTTTGTATGAAAAATTCATTTTGGAATATTACCGGTACCATCACCCGGAATACCGGGCGAATCCTGATGTGATTCCGTGGAATGTTGATGACGGTGTGACAGCACATCTTCCAAATATGAATACGGATATTACATTAAAATCAGGGGAAAAGACCTTGATTATCGATGCAAAATATTATGCCCATACGATGCAGACGGTGTATGATATAGAAAAAATCCGCTCAGATCACCTGTATCAGATGTTTGCATATGTAAAAAATCTTGATAAAGAAAATACAGGGACGGTGGCGGGAATGATTTTATATGCAAAGACACAGGAGGAAATAATACTGGGGAGCCGGTACGTAATGGGCGGTAATATTATCTGGGTGCGCACACTGGATTTGAATCAGCCGTTTACACAGATTGCGGGACAGCTTGAAAAAATCGCAGAGGATTATTTCGGGGAAAATGCAATGGAACAGAATGCGGATCCCATAATGAGGAGGTAAAACAGATGCAGTATTTTAAGTTACAAATCGGATGTATGCTGATTGTGCTTTACGTGGCTTTTATTTATATCCGCGAGAAATATGAATATAAAGTAAAGCAGAAAGAACCGGTATTTGAACTACTTTTGATTACGGGAATCCTAAGCATTGCATTTGATGGGGCAACGGCATATACCGTAAATTATCTTGATAAAGTACCTGGGCTTGTCAATGATGTGCTTCATGCCTGCTTTTTGTGCGGACTGGATACACTGTCATTTGTAATATTTTTATATATGTACGATATAACAAGAGGAGTGCCAAAAAGCAGAAAAATAAGGACATTAATCATATTGCCGCTGGCAATATGCATTGCAGTAGTGATTCTGTTTATGCCACAGCTGGAGTACCGCCCCGGCAGAGTTACCAATTATTCCATGGGAATTTCTGCGTATACCTGTTTTATTATGGTCGCTGTTTATATGCTGGGAACGGTCATTCTTCTGGTAAAAGGCTGGAGAAATATGGGGCATCATAAGCTGATTACGCTGGCGACCTGTATTGCGGCGGCAAATGTGGTGACGATTTATCAGATGATTTATCCTGAATCGCTCATATCCTGTCTGGTGCCGACATTTGTCATTATCGGTTCTTATCTGAATATTGAAAATCCGCTGTTTACAAAGCTGCAGGCGCACAACCGTGAAATGGTCATGGGTTTTGCAACATTAGTAGAAAACAGGGATGGCAGTACAGGAGGGCATATCCGCAGAACAACGACATATGTAAAGCTTCTGGCAGAAGAACTGCAGAAAAGGGGAATGTATAAAGAACAGCTGACACAGGATTACATAGAAAATCTTGTCATGGCGGCACCAATGCACGATATTGGAAAGATTGCCATACCGGACGCCATTTTGCAGAAGCAGGGAAAACTCACAGATGAGGAATATGAAATTATGAAATCCCATGCGGCAAGGGGCGGTGATATCATAAAAGAAACGTTTGGAAATATGGGAAATAGTGAATATGAAAAGATGATTTATGAGGTAGCAAGATATCACCATGAAAAATGGAACGGAAAAGGATATCCGCAGGGCTTAACCGGAGAGCAAATTCCGTTATGTGCAAGGATTATGTCGGTTGCAGATGTATTTGATGCAGTTTCTGCCAAAAGATGTTACAGGGGTGCTATGCCGTTAGAACAGTGCTTTGAGATTATTGAAAAGGGCAGCGGACAGGACTTTGACCCGCAGATTGCAGAAGTATTTCTGGATATAAAAGAAAGGGTTGGGCAGGTAGTGGGGACAATCTGATGTATTCATCTTCGGATAATAACTGTACTGCTTTTTTGGACTCCTAATATTGACACGGATTGGCAGCCGGTTGTATGCTTATAAATAAGCGGATAAAGCGGATATGAAAAATCTGATATCAGAAAACAGACATAGATATTGCAAAAAGAAATAAAAGGACAGGTTATACGATGAACGGATTTGATAAAATGAATAAAAAACTGCTGGCTTCACAGGTAGAAGATGCATTAATGGACGATATTTTAAATAAGCCGGTTCCGATTGGGGAAAAAATCCCGAATGAATATGAACTGGCAGAAATGTACGGTGTAGGGAGAAGTACAATCCGTGAAACAGTAAAAAGTCTGGTATCCAAGGGCATTTTAGAGGTGCGGCAGGGTTCGGGAACGTATGTTATCGGCACAGATACACTGGAAAATGATCCACTGGGCTTTTCTAAATATGAAGATAAGTATAAGCTGGCACTGGAGCTGTTTGAAGTCCGCTTAATGCTGGAGCCGGAGATTGCTGCGCTCGCCGCCCAGAAAGCGACAGAGCAGGATAAAGAAGAAATTGTGCGGCTGTGTGATGAGGTGGAGAATTTCTATCGTGCCGGAAAAAATCATACAAAAAAAGATCAGGCATTTCATGCGGCGATTGCAAAGGCAAGTGGTAACAGTGTGGTAGAGTCACTGATGCCGACAATTCACACGGCGATTATTACATTCGTCAATCTGACCTATCACAAGCTGATGGAAGAAACGATCCAGACACACAGGGCAGTTGCGGAAGCAATTGTGCAGGGTGATTCAGTCGGCGCAAAATGTGCCATGATTATGCACCTGACCTATAACCGGCAGATGTTGGTGAAAATGATGCAGGAGCGCAAAGCAGGCAATAAAACAGACGATAATAAAGAATAATAAAAACAATAAATTGGTTGATAAACCGCAGGAAAACGAGAGGAAAAATTTGTAAAATACATCAGACCATTTTTGCGAACAATGTTAAAATATGGATTAATAAAATGAATAGTTGTGCAAAAAGCACAAAAACAAGGCGGATTACAATAGCTAATCCGTCTTTTTTTAGTACAAAAAACGAAAATAAAATAAATACATCGGATGTATTGACATTTGCACAAGCAAAATATAGAATAAAATCAACAAATACATCAGACGTCTTATGAATGTTATTCGTTTTTTTACACAACACAATGCATTACAAATCAAAATGAAAGTTTCAAACAGGCGGAAAAGGTATGATGTTTTTACGGAATACGGCTTCCGCGGAAATGGAGGGTATTATGGACCAAACAACAAGATTGATTCTTGCGGCGGTAGTGGGAATGATTTTACTGCTCGTTCTCATTATCAAATTTAAGATTCATGCAATGCTGTCAATTCTGATTGGTGCAATTACAATCGGTCTGATTGCAGGAATGCCGTTTTCACAGATTGTTACGGCAGTCAATGACGGTATCGGTAACACGTTAAAGGGGATAGCCCTGTTAGTAGGTTTAGGAAGCATGTTCGGTGCAATTCTTGAAACATCGGGCGGCGCACAGACACTTGCCGTTACAATGGTCAACAGGTTTGGCGATAAAAAAGCGGCATGGGCGCTGGGTATTACAGGACTGGTTATTGCAATGCCGGTATTCTTTGATGCAGGACTGATTATTCTGATTCCACTGGCATTTTCGCTGGCAAAAAGAACAAAACGTTCCACACTTTATTATGTTATTCCGTTACTGGCAGGACTTGCCGTAGGACATGCATTTATTCCACCGACACCGGGACCGGTGTTGGTTGCAACGATGTTGGGCGTTGACCTTGGCTGGGTTATCCTTATCGGTATTGCCTGTGGTACGGTAGCAATGATTGTAGCCGGACCGGTATGGGGGTCTATCTGTGGAAAGAAATACATGGTTGAAGTACCGGAGCACATTCAGCAGCAGGAAGATATTGATGAATCAAAGCTTCCGAGCTTTGGACTGGTTGTAACCATTATTCTGATTCCGCTGGTACTGATTATTTTAGATTCTCTTGCAGGTGTAGTGGGATTTTTGACACCCGTGGCAGGCATTCTGGGATTTTTAGGCGAGCCGTTTGTGGCACTGCTGATTGCAACACTGGTTGCGATGTATTTCCTTGGAACAAGACACGGTTACACACTGGCAGAACTTGAAAAGATACTCACAAAATCTTTAGAGCCGACAGGGCTGATTCTTTTAGTAACAGCCTGCGGCGGTGTATTAAGATATATGCTTCAGTATTCAGGACTGGGCGATGTTATCGGAAATGCCGTTTCATCAGCCGCACTTCCGTTAGTTGTGGTAGCATTTATTGTTGCTGCACTCGTAAGAATCTGCGTAGGTTCTTCTACCGTAGCTATGACTATGGCAGCAGGCATTATTGCTGCAATGCCGGAAATTGCGACACTTTCACCGCTTTATCTTGCCTGCATTACCGCAGCAGTAGCCGGTGGCGCAACGGTCTGCTCACACTTTAACGATTCCGGTTTCTGGCTGGTACGTTCATTAGTCGGACTTGATGAAAAAACGACATTAAAGACATGGACCATTATGGAAACACTCGTTGGCGGAACAGGATTTTTAGTAGCACTGTTGATTTCATTCTTTGTATAAATATATTAAGTAAAATTTGGTGATAGCAGATGAAAAATCGTCTGAGAAATGGAGAGTATTATGGAATTAAAAAGTCAGGAAATGAGAAAACTCGCACCGGAACTGGATCCGTTAAGAATCGGAACGGGTTGGAAGCGTGAAGATTTATCAAAACCACAGATATTTATAGAAAGTACGTATGGTGACAGTCATCCGGGAAGCGGTCATTTAAACATTTTAGTAGAAGAAGTACGAAAAGGTGTTGCACAAGCCGGCGGATTCGGTGCAAGATATTATGTAACAGATATTTGTGACGGCGAAAGCCAGGGTACGGACGGCATTAATTTCAGTCTTGCAAGCCGTGAAATGATTGCCAATATGATTGAAATTCAGGGCAACGCAACCGTATCCGATGCCGGTGTTTATCTGGCAAGCTGTGACAAGGGTATGCCGGGCAACCTTATGGGACTTGCGCGTGTCAACATTCCATCCGTAGTCGTTCCGGGTGGTACGATGAATGCAGGACCGGAAATGCTGACTTTAGAGCAGCTCGGTATGTACAGCGCAAAATATCAGCGCGGTGAGATTGACGAAGAAAAATTAGACTGGGCAAAATGCAATGCTTGTCCAAGCTGCGGTGCCTGCTCCTTTATCGGAACGGCTTCTACAATGCAGATTATGGCAGAAGCACTTGGGCTTGCCCTTCCGGGAAGCGCACTCATGCCTGCTACAAGTCCGGATTTACTGGCATATGCAAGAGAAGCCGGAAAACAGGCAGTCAAACTCGCTTACATGGAAAATATGAAACCGTCCGATATTGTAACGATGGAAAGCTTTGAAAATGCAATCCTTGTGCATGCTGCAATTTCAGGCAGTACAAACTGTCTGCTTCATATTCCGGCACTGGCACATGAATTTGGAATAGAAATTACAGGCGATACATTTGACAGACTGCACCGCGGCGCGCATTACCTGCTTGATGTCCGTCCGGCAGGAAGATGGCCTGCTGAAACATTTTACTATGCAGGCGGCGTTCCGGCGATTATGGAAGAAATCAAGGAACATCTGCATTTGGATGTTATGACAGTAACAGGAAAGACACTCGGCGAGAATCTGGAAGATTTAAAGAAAAACGGATTTTATGAGCGCTGTGAAAAGTGGCTTGCACAGTTTAACGAACGGTACAACACCAACATCACCCGCAAAGATATCATACGTCCGTACGATGAAGCAATCGGCACGGAGGGCAGTATTGCAGTCTTAAAAGGAAATCTTGCGCCAGAGGGCGCAGTCATTAAGCATACAGCGTGTCCGAAGGAAATGTTTAAGGCAGTTTTAAGAGCCAGACCATTTGACAGCGAAGAAGAATGTCTGGACGCAGTGCTTCATCACAAGGTACAGAAAGGCGATGCGGTCTTTATCCGTTACGAAGGTCCGAAGGGAAGCGGTATGCCGGAAATGTTTTATACCTCCGAGGCAATCAGCAGTGATAAAGAACTTGGAAAGAGTATTGCGCTGATTACAGATGGACGTTTCTCAGGCGCCTCAACCGGTCCTGTTATCGGACACTGCAGTCCGGAAGCCGTAGACGGCGGTCCGATTGCCCTCGTTGAAGAAGGCGATTTGATTGAAATTGACGTAGAAGCAAGAAAGTTAAATATTATCGGTATCCACGGCGTGAAAATGACCGAAGAAGAAGTGCAGGAAGTATTAAAACAGCGCCGTCTTGCATGGAAACCGAAAGAACGCAAGTACAAGAAAGGTGTACTGAGGCTGTTTAGTGAACTGGCAGCCAGTCCGATGAAAGGGGCTTATCTGGAATACAATAAGTAAAATCCTATCTTTTCCTAATATAAATGATGCAATCCGCAAGGCTGGGTATCCGGTCTTGCGGATTTGTCGTTGTATTGCATGATATAGCGAATAGGTATTTGATATTTACGGCGGACATTGGTATCATAGAAATATTACAGGATAAAATGCAATAAAAGGATAGGTGATAAACGTATGAAACCGCAAAGACAGATAAATCAGGAATATTTAACAGGGGAACGCCCTTTATTTGGGGAATCGGGGCTTCAAATTAACCATACTCTATTTGGGGAAGGCGAATCTCCGTTAAAGGAATGTCATCAGATTGAAATGGAAAACAGTATGTTTCAGTGGAAATATCCTTTATGGTACAGCAGTGATATTGAAGTCAAAGACAGTACATGGGCGGAAATGGCGCGCGCGGGCGTGTGGTATACCAACAACATTCATATCGAAAATGCGCTGATTGAAGCACCGAAGAATTTCCGCAGGTGTAACCAACTGAAGTTAGACAACGTATTTTTACCGAATGCCGCGGAAACGCTTTGGAATTGTAGTAACGTGACATTAAATCAGGTGTGCGCAAAGGGCGATTATTTTGCAATGAACTGCACCGATATGCAGATTGACAATTTTGAACTGGCGGGAAATTACTGCTTTGACGGTGCAAAAAATGTGGAAATCCACCATGCCAAAATGCTGTCTAAGGACGCTTTCTGGAACAGTGAAAATGTGACGGTGTACGACTCTTACATTTCCGGGGAATATCTGGGCTGGAATTCAAAGAATCTGACACTTGTCAACTGTACGATTGAGAGCCTTCAGGGAATGTGCTACGTTGAAAATCTGGTGCTGAAAAATTGCAGACTGTTACACACAACGCTTGCATTTGAATATTCCACGGTAAACGCAGAGATTACGGGAAAAGCGGACAGCATTTTAAATCCGAAGGGCGGTACAATCCGCGCAGATGCAATCGGAACACTGATTTTAGAGCCGGATAAGATAAAGCCGGAGGATACGCAGATTATTTGTGAAAATGTAATGGAAAGGCGGGAAAAATTTTAAATGGAAAATTTATTTGATAAACCGGTAAAACGCAGAGGAACGGGCAGTTTAAAGTGGGACGTTGCCGAAAATGAACTGCCGATGTGGGTTGCCGACATGGATTTTGAAACAGCGCCGCCGGTAAAAGAAGCTATTTTAAAGCGGGCGGAGCACGGCGTGTTTGGCTACACGGACATCACACCGGAGTGGTATAGTGCCTATCAGAGCTGGTGGAAAGACCGTCACGGATTTGAAATGGAAAAGGAGTGGCTCATTTTTACAACGGGTGTCGTTCCGGCAATTTCAAGTATTGTAAGAAAAATGACAACGGTTGCGGAAAATGTGGTGGTTATGACACCGGTTTACAACATTTTCTTTAATTCCATATTAAATAACGGCAGAAATGTGCTGGAAAGCCGTTTAAAATATGAAAATGGGACCTATCAGATTGATTTTGCGGATTTAGAGGAAAAACTGGCAAATCCGCAGACGTCCCTGCTACTGCTGTGTAATCCGCACAATCCGGTAGGGAAAATCTGGGACAGAGCAGAGCTGGAAAGAATCGGGGAATTGTGTCTGAAACATCATGTGCTGGTGCTTTCAGATGAAATTCACTGCGATATTACAGAACCGGGCAAGGACTATAGTCCGTTTGCTTCGGTATCTGAAACGTGTAAAAATAACAGTATTACATGTGTTGCGGCGACAAAAGCATTTAATATTGCGGGAATCCAGACGGCGGCAGTGATTGTGCCGGATAAAACGATTCGTCACCGTGTCAGCCGCGGATTAAATACCGATGAAGTGGCAGAGCCCAATGTATTTGCATTGACCGCACCGATAGCGGCATTTACAAAGGGCGGGGCATGGCTGGACGAACTGCGTGCATATTTATGGGAAAACAGAAAGACAGCAGAAACATTTATAAAGGAAGAAATCCCACAGCTTACGGTTGTAGCGGCAGAGGCAACGTATCTTTTATGGATAGATGGCACACGTATTGCACAGGAACAGGAGAATTTGTGCGCATTTATCCGCAGCCACAGCGGTTTGTATCTGTGTGACGGCAGTGAATACCGCAACGGTGACGGCTTTTTAAGAATGAATCTTGCCTGCCCGAAGGCGCAGGTGGAAGACGGACTGCGCCGGTTGAAGGAGAGCGTGGAAGCGTATCAGAAGCGGTATGCAGGGTAAAAGGCCTGATTTGAAATAACGTGTTCATTCAATGCTTTACAGGCATGAAATGATATAAGGCATAACTATTGGATATGAAAAGCGGTTCTTTATATAATAAAGGAAGATAAAAAAACTTAAATAAACATAAAGAACTTGAACTTAAAGTCGACTTTAATGCTATCGTGAAATTGACAATGAAATATTCAAGAAATGGAGATTATTATGGGACACGTTACAAATCAATACTATGAAATCATGCAAAAGACAGGAATGGCTTCAATTGTAGCATTAACAACAAAGAAAAATCCGTTTCCGCAGGAAAAGGTCAATTATCTGCTGATTACCGGGCAGATGAAATATGACAGCAGTGAATATGCCACTTTAAAAGAAAAAATCCAGATGGCAGGATATGCGGTGATTCTAGTTGCAGAAGCAGCGCAGATTCAGATTGCAAATCGTCTGCTCTGGGAGTGTAGAAATGTGACAGCGGTGTATTATGCAGATTTAGAAAATCCATTTGAAATAGAAGAAAGCGTTACAAAAAAAGACCGGCTTCTATGGGACGTGCAGGCAGACCATGCCGAAAATCAGGCGGTGATGTCAGGGTGGTGCAACAGTTATAATAATCAGGAATTCAGCAATGAGGAACTAAAAGAATATGTGGCAAACAGCAGACATAAATTGGAGTCCTATCTGACACCGGACGCAAGAATACTGGAAGTTGGAATCGGCTCCGGAATGATTGCAATGCAGCTTGCGCCATGCTGTAAAACTTATTCAGGGTGTGATATTTCAAAAATAGTGCTGGATAAATTGGACGGAATGGCAAAAGAACGAAAAATGAATAATCTGCGGTTATATCCGTATGCAGCAGATGAGATTTATCATATACAGGAAAAATTTGATATTATTTTAATGAGTTCCGTGACAGAATATTTTAGCGGATATAATTATCTGCGGAAAGTTATAGAGCGTTGTATTGAGCAGATTGATGGAAAAGGGGTTATTTTATTTGCGGATATTTTTGATCTGGACAAAAAAGACAGTTACAGACAGTCCGTATATCAGTATGCAAAGGCACACCCGGGAGTGCGTTATAAAAGGGATTTTTCGCATGAATTATTTATTCCGCATGAATACTGGAAAGATATTGCCAACCAGTTTCCGCAGATTACAAAAACATTTATATCTGATAAAATCGGCAGATATAAAAATGAGATTAACCGGTTTCGTTATGATGTACTGTTTGAAGTCAATCATTCACACCAATGGCAGGAAGAAGTGCCGCTGTATAAATATCAGTTCGGTATGTGTGACTTTTTAAATACAAATGAACGGGCGGTGTGATTTTTATAAATAGTTATCTGAACATGAAATGTGAAAACGTATACATAGAGATAAAAATGTGGTATACTATGCGCAAGCTGCAAGCCGTGCCGGAAGAAAGTAAAACATTCTAGGACATTGTACGGCGAAAGGTAGTATATTATAAGCAGGAGGGAACGGACTGTGTATTTAATCAAGAGAAGCCTTATAAATAAAGGGTTTTGAATGATTTAAGTCCTATTTTTTTATGAAGTTATGAATTTTGGATTGACATATTTTCATATGACAGTTAATATAATATTAAAGACAGGCAACTTGAGTGTCTGCCAAGCGGCAAAGTAGGGTGTTGTGCCAGAGAGCAGTGCCTTATGAGCTTTATAAGGGTTTGACATTTACCACAATCTGGCTAGAGGTTAATCCTCGAAAGAAAATGTTAGAAAGGCTCTGCTTTTGCAGAGCCTTTCTTAATCTAAAGAAGTAGTGGAGAACTGTAATGAGAAATGTTATAGATTGTATAAATGCGTTTATTCCGCTATTATCGACAGAATATGAGCTTGTGTTGGGCAGAAAAGGTGTTGCAGTCACATTAAGAATTTTGTTTGACAAAAAGGATTGTTTTCATCTTATGGGACTGCAATATCTTGTTGATAGACCTGAATTGAGTAGAGATAGAGGCAAAGTATTTGATGAAATAGCAGATGGAACAATAACAATTGAGAAAATAGAATCATCTGATTTTTATAAAAAGATAGAGCAAAGAATACATTTTTTACCATTACTTGAACAAATGATAGATAGTAATGATACAGTGTTTAAATACAATAAAAAGGCAAATATGTATTCGATGATTGAGGCTGATTATCTTATGGAAAATAAAATGGAAAGCAGAAATTTATTTTTATTTTTATCGAATGATGATGGAGATAACTATTTCTGCCGTTCGTTTTTTCCGGAAGAAAAGATGGATTATTCTAAGAATCAGGCATCATGGACTCTTCTTTATAAGAAAAAGACAGATTTAATAACAGGAACAGAGACAGTTCTTTACAATAAGTTAAAATAATACTTTTTATAAGCCATTTGGACTAACCATCCAGATGGCTATTTTTTTACCCATTTTTGGGTAATGGATGTAGAAAGAAGGTGAGAACATTGAAGATAAAGAAAGTGGATGACAAGCTAATGTTCATTCACACCAAGGAGAAAGCCAAGATTCATGCCCACGAGCCAAAGGGTGCAAAGATTAAAGGCAGCAACATCTATACAGTAGAGAGAGGTCCTAAGACTATCGGTGCAAAAGTATCTGATGATAAAAAGAAGTCCTATCGCAAGAGCACCATTCATCAATCAGAGCCGAAGAATAAGGGATTATCAAGATTCAAGCGAAACCTTAAAGAATCCAATACTTCAATCAAGACCAAGAATACCAATCTTCACATAGCATGAAGATAAATGAACTGGATAGGATTGGAAAGATGATTATGTTGTTTTTAGGATAGATTATATTATGAGATAAATCCTATTAGGTGACAATTGATTACAAAGACCCTTCGTGATAAAATTAAAATATTTCGGGATGGGGATTGGATTAATGCTAATTACAAAACCAAAACTATCTCTTGAGGGACAAATTGAGCACTTGAAGGAAAAAGGAGTGCTCTTTAACATAATGGATGAAGAGTCAGTTAAGGAATATCTTACTCAGCATAATAATTACTTTAAACAGATTGCATACAGAAAAAATTATGATAAGCCTCCCAATGGAGAGAACGAAGGAAAATAAATAAACTTTGAGTTTGCATATCTGGTTGATTTGGCTGTGATAGATATGAAATTGCGATATCGTATTGTATATATGGCTCTGGATATTGAGCATTATACAAAGTTGCAGCTCCTGCGTATGATGGATAAGTTTAATGAGGATGGATATCAGATGTATCAGAAAAATTGGACGCTGGATATTCAGAATATGTCATGGGTAGAAGACATCAACAGACAAGTAGATTTTCTAATCAAGCAGTTACATTTAAAAGGAACGGAAAAAATACTTGATCTTGCATGTGGATTTGGTCGGCACTCACTGGAGTTTGCCAGACGTGGGTATGATGTTACCGGTATTGATATTACACCGGCGTACATAGATTATGCAAACGAGCAGGCAAAAAAAGAAAATTTGAATGCAAAGTTCATTTGTCAGGACATTCGCACGATCACATTTGATAAGGAATTTGATGTTGTGCTGAATATGGCGGATGGAGCAATAGGATATCTTGAAGACGATGGGGAAAATCATAAGATTTTTTCTGTCATTGCGAAAGCATTAAAAAATGGTGGAAAGCACTTTATGGATATCATAAATGGAAGTGTATTTGAAAATCACAATGGGAGGCATTTGCTTCCCTTTTTTACGTAATAATGCATCATAATGAAGCTGGTTGTCTTCTAAAAAAAAATAATAAAAATGTAACCTTTTGCTTCAAATTGCTGTCATAATATATAGCGCGCAAAAAAAAGCCTTATTGCAGTAGGAAGGAAGCAGGAAAATGAAGGAGCAAAAGAAAAAACGCCGCATAGAAGGGATGGATGCGTTAAGGGGTTTTGCTATATTGGGAGTTGTCCTTTACCATGTAATGCCGGGGCGGTTTCCGGGCGGCTTTCTCGGAGTCAATATGTTTTTAGTGCTGTCCGGCTATCTGATCTATAAAACATCCGTATGGGACCTGGAACATGGGGAATATGCAGCAGGCAGATTTTATAAAAAACGTTGCATAAGGATTTATCCTCCTCTGCTCATTATGATCGTTGCAGTGTGGGGCATTCTGGCGGTCAGTATGCCGGAGGTGGCAAAGGGCAGGGGCGGTGAAGTTTTAAGCATTGTTGGGGGATATAATAATTTCTGGCAGATCCGGCAGAATGCATCTTATTTTGCAAGGATGAGCCAGCAGTCACCATACACACATCTGTGGGCGATTGCCATAGAAATGCAGTTTTATCTTATGTGGCCGCTGTTGTTTTGGCTTCTTCGTAAACTGAAGAAGCATACATCCATGACGGCTGCGAGAACAGCTGTGCTTGTTCTGGTGATTCTTGGTGGACTTCGTATGAGCATTGTCTATCGTCCGACAGAGGATGTATCAAGGCTTTATTATGGGACAGATACAAGAATATATGCCCTGTTTTTGGGAATGTTTATTGCAATGATTCAGAAGGATGTGATATCTTTTGTACAAAGAAGGCTGCCGTTATGGTTTATAAACAGCCTGACAGCAGCAGGGCTCGTGGTGATGACGGGAGCCTATTTCATAGCGGAAGGGCAGATGCCGTATATATACCAAGGGGGAATGTTTGCAGATGGAATACTTTGTGCACTGATTCTTTTGCTGATTTCAGTGGGAAGTATGGGGAAATGGCTAGACAAAAGTCCCTTTGCTTTAGTAGGAAGAATAAGTTATGAGCTTTATCTGTGGATGTATCCGATCATTTTTCTGTTTGGGTATTATAAGAAAAACTTTGGCCCGGTATCCTGGTGTGTACAGGTCATACTGATGGTTTTTGCGGCATCTGCGATGCATGGACTGATGGTATTTTTTCAATATAAGAAAAAACAGAACCCGAAGGGGGATGGTGTTGTCATAGGTTATACCAGCACTGGATTCTCTGTAGCCTGTATTGTACTGGCTGTTTGTGTGATCACTACACATCAGCTGCCGGGGGACGCTGTGAAGGATACTGTCGTAAAAGCACAGGCAATGTCACAGCAACAACACAGGAGGATTGCTGACGAGGTAAAAGCTTCAAAAGAGAAAGCACCGGCCGCCGGGAAAGTGGAAAAAATGAAAAAGGCTCCCTTAGAGAAAACGGATCAAGATGACAATGCCAGCATCCGTGGGCAGAGTATTACCGCAATTGGTGATTCCGTTCTACTTGGTGCTTCCAAGGAAGTAAAGAAAAAGCTACCGGACTGTATGATTGATGCCAAGGTATCCAGACAGGTTATTCAGTCGAAGGATATTGTTAAAGACCTGAAATCAAAAGGAAAATTAGGAGATACGGTCGTGCTTGCTCTGGGAACGAACGGAACCTTTTCCGATGCTGTCGGCAGAGAGCTGATTCGTGCGATTGGAAAGGACCGGAAGATCTATTGGGTCACAGCCTTCGGGGAGCATTTGCAGTGGCAGGAAGAGGCTAATCACCAGATCCGATCCATGGCAGACCAATACAAAAATGTGCAGATTATTGACTGGGCATCTCTTGCAGAAGGGCACCCAAAGTGGTTTGTATCCGATGGAGTACATCTGACCTCTTCCGGATGCAAAGCCTATGCAAAACTATATTATGATGCAATAGACAAAAACAGTCAGAAATGCATTGCAAAGAATCAGGAGGAATAGACCTGCAGTAGGAAAAGGAGGAAAAAATGGCAGAATCATCATACTATTCAAAGGGGGAACAAATGGCATGGGATGACCGGGAGATTATTGCGCAATTTCTGTGCCGTGATGAGGCTGCCATTAAAAATACTGTGGACAAGTATGAAAGATATTGCAGCTCCATCGCCTATCGTATTTTAGGAAATGGAGAGGATGTCAGGGAGTGCTTGAATGATACCTGGCTGAAGCTGTGGGAGTCCATTCCGCCGACAGTACCTGAGATTTTGTCGGCATATGTGGGAAAAATAACCAGAAATCTGGCAATCAACCGATATGATCATCTGCATGCCGGAAAACGCTGTGGGGACAGTGTGGATCAGCCGTTGGAGGAATTAAAGGAGTGTGCATCGTTGGCACATGATAATGTGAGAGAGGAAATGGACCGGAAGGATCTGGAGGAAGCAATCAACCGGTATCTGGACGGACTGCCGTCAAAAAAACGACAGATCTTTGTCCGAAGGTATTTTTATCTGGATGAGATATACCAGATTGCAGAGCATTTTCATATGACGGAGTCCGCAGTCAAGGTGGGATTGCACCGTATGCGGAAGTCCTTAAAGATACATTTGCAAAAGGAAGGATATCATATTTAGAAACAAGCCTGTGAAAAAATCAGGGCTGAATTAAGAAATGAGGTAATAGTTATGTCAAAGAAAAAGATATTGTGTTATGTTTTATTGACTGCAATGTTAGTCAGTATGTTTGCGGCAGGAGAGGTGTCTGTGGCGGCAGAACAACAGAAGCCGGCATATTCCAATCTTGCAGATGCAAAGTCACGAAAAGAAGTAAGGAGTGCCCTTTTGTCAGCGGGAATCTCTGCCAAAACAGCGGATGCCTGGCTGAAGGATGTTGTAAGCTACAATAAAACCATCAAAAATACCAGTCTGGTAAAAAAAAGCTTCAGAAAGATGGGAAAAAAGCCACCGGTATATAATGAAAACCGGATCAGTAAGCTCTGGCTGAAGAAAAATAAACTGTTTATCGGTTATAACTGCAGGATTACTGCCTATGATCTGATGAAGGACTATATTAAGGTCGGCAATACCAGAAAAGCGAATCCGTCGCAGCTGTTTATGGATCAGGATGCGTTAAAGAATGCACCGACTAAAAAGTTTTCAGGAAAGCAGAGAAAAGCATTTCAGAGTATATTCTCTACGGTGCAGACGAAATATACGAAGAATGTGGCAACACATGCAGCAATTTGGGCAAAGGATTGGAAAAACAAAAAGATTTCTGTTTCCGGCAAGACAAAGGCAACTCTGATCAGCGTCGTTTTGCATTCCAGTTTCAGCAAAACGGAAAATGAACTGTTTGTGGGTCATACCGGTGTGCTGGTGCCGACAAAGAATCATAAATATCTGTTTATTGAAAAGCTGTCATTCCAACTTCCTTATCAGGTAACCCGTTTTGAAAGCAAAAAACAGCTGAATGATTATCTGATGGGAATGTATGACACGGAATGGGGGCAGGATACGGCAAAGCCATTTATTATGGAAAATACAAAGCTGATGAAGGAATATCATGCAGTGTCTGACCGATAGAACGGATAGTAACGAATTTTCAAATGCATGGAATGGAGGAATCAGATGAGCCGAAGAATCAAAAATACAATCAGCAGCAAGGAACTGCTGCAGGCAATGGGAGGAATACGGGACTGCTATGTGAAGGAGGCAGATTATGCTGCTTGTGCTGCTACGAGGAAACAACCTCACAGATGGTATGTTGCTGCCGGCATGGCAGCCATGCTAGCATTGAGTATTCTGCTTCCAAATCTTAATAAAGCAACGGCTTATGCCATGCAGAGCCTGCCGGTGATAGGAGAATACTTTAAGCTGGTTACATTCCGGGAATACCGGTTTGATGATGGAAGGCATAGTGCAGACGTAAAATGGAATAAAATCTATGCAGATAGGGCAGGGATGGACGACTCCGAGGAAACCGGAAAACAGGCGCGCAAATCAGTCAAAGAGATCAATGCGCAGATGGAGCAAAAGACCGAGAAGCTGCTCAAAGAATTTAAGAAGCAGGTCGGGGCGTTGGGCTACTCCTCTCTGACCGTGGATAGCAAGGTGGTCACGAACTCTTCGAAATATTATTGTGTTATGCTGTCTGCGTTTTCCTCCCAGGCAGATGGATACCAGGCGGATGCCTTCTATACGATAGAAAAGAGTACCGGAAACCTGCTGGAATTATCGAATCTGTTCCCGGAGAATGCGGATTATGTAGATGTACTTACGGCACAGATCAAGAAACAGATGCGCCAAAATATGAAAAAGGATGAAAATAATGTGTATTTTCTGGATACAGATACACCGGTAGCATTGTTTGACAAGATTGATGAAAACCAACAGTTTTATATCAATGGAAAAGATGAAATAGTGATCTGCTTTGCAGAGGGGGATGTAGCACCGGCTTCCATGGGAACACTTCGTTTTGTTATCCCGCAAAAAGTGGTGAAAGAACTTCAAAAAAATAAATGATGATTCCTGTAGGGGGATAGGAGTTGTGATAAAAATCTGTAGGAGGGTATAGCCTGTTTTTATCCGTCATAAGTTGTATGGAACGATAATGAAAGGTAATTGAGAAAAATTCTTAGTTACCTTTTTATTTTGTTTATAGGAGCAGGCTAAAGCAGTATCACATTACGATTGAGCGCATTGGTACAGAAATATAAGAGCATTTAGGCAATGAAAAGGAACTTTGAGCTAGTAAGTAATCAATAAAGTCGCGGTTGTTAGCAATATGCGGAATTGGCTATCCAAACATTACAGATTGCCCTTGACAGAAATCCTGTAAAAGGAGAAATTATTTTGCATAGTGATCAGGGTTCACAATATACCTCCAGAGCCTTCAAAGAATTTTGTGAAGAAAAAGGGATTCGGCAAAGCAGGATGTCCTTATGATAATTCTCCGATGATTTTTTTTAGTGTAAATGTTACAAAAATGCTTGACCATCTCAGGCACAGAGATTGCAGTGTCAGAAAGAACGAAGTGGATGGTTTAAGTTAAGGAGGTTCAATTAGTTCACCATATCACATTTATTTTGTGTTATACTGTGTTATAGATTTGGAAACTATGGAAAGGGGATGAGTGTCATTGCGCAGGAAAAAAATCAAGCAGATGGGAGCCGTGGCTTTACTAGTTATTCTGATGTTTATTATGGGATGCTTTTTTATGAAAGACGATAAAGTAAAAACATTAGAGAAAAATGATAAAGTAAAAACATTAGAGAAAAATGATTATGGGGTGTTTCTGAATGCGGACGCCTCATCTTTGGAACGCTTTAAAAGATATGATCTGATTGTAATTGATGCGCAATATTTTACAAAAAAGGATATCGAATCGCTCCATCAAAATGGAACAAAGGTATATACGTATCTAAATATTGGATCTGTTGAAAACTTCAGGGAATATTATAAAACTTACGAGAAGTTTACAATTGGCAAGTACGAGCATTGGGATGAAGAAAAATGGGTGGATGTGTCTGTCCCGGCATGGCAGAAGTTTATAGAACAGCTTTCTAAGAAACTATTTGAAAAAGGTGTTGACGGTTTTTTTATAGACAATTGTGATGTATATTATTATGCTCCGCGCAAAAGTATTTTTGAGGGTCTTACAGCGATTTTGCAAAACATTATGACATTAAAAAAAGCGGTCATCATCAATGGTGGGGATACATATGTGACAGAATATAGAGAACGCTATGGGGCTGTTGATCATATTATGACAGGTGTAAACCAGGAATCTGTGTGGAGCGGTATCGATTTTGATAAAGGGACATTTAATGAGCAAACAAGGGAAACACGGGAGTATTACAGCAAATATTTGGAAGCTTGCAAAGCAGACGGAATGGAAGTATATCTGTTGGAATATACAACCGACGAAAAACTGATCCCAAAAATAAAAAAATACTGTAAGGAGAAGAACTTCCATTTTTATATTTCTAATTCTCTAGAACTTCAATAATGGTTATACAACAAGTAATCCAAAGATAATACTCTTATTTATCATATGGGTGGGTATATAATGAGAAAAATATTGTTGATGGAGGAGAAAAGGATGGAGCAAGAAATTAGAAACGCGGACCTTTCAGATATGATGTGTGATCTGCTTTATCTGTTAGGGTGTGGTGTTAATGAGAAAATGCCTGCGAAGGCTTATATCAAGACATTTCAGGAAGCATACGACGAAGACAAAATGCAGATGATGTATCGATTTAGCAAGGCTCATTTTGTGGAAGCACTTACCGGAACCGTGTTGAAAAAGGCTGGCGTGAAGCTTCCGACAGAGTGGGAACAGAGTATTGCCAAAGCAATCCGTAAAGTAATCTTATTCGATCGGGAACGTGCAGAGATTTTTTCTTATATGGATGAGCAGAGAATCTGGCATATGCCATTAAAGGGCGTGATATTAAAAGAGTTTTATCCGTCCATCGGCATGCGGCAGATGTCGGACAATGACATTTTGTTTGATAAAGACTATGCGAAGCAGATCCGGGATTACATGATAAGCCGCGGTTATGAGGTCGAAGTTTTTGAGCAGG
>ERZ773193.1454-NODE-1454-length-29569-cov-15.800840_pt1 | contig 29569 bp, 21 predicted proteins | sample MGYA00511110_ERZ773193 | MGnify/ENA primary metagenome ERZ773193 (study PRJEB29015, sample SAMEA2737784) | human gut metagenome | biome: human gut; feature: human-associated habitat; material: faeces | place: China | collected 2012 ...
GCGGAATAGCCTGAGACAGAGGTATTCTGCCCTCAAACTGGTAAGGTGAAGAGTTTGTTGTCTTTTTCATTGGTTCCTCCAAATATTTATACTCTTATTTAATAAAATAATCACAAAATTATTTTACGAGCATAAGGCTATGCGGTCAATTTAGTATTACTTATAATATAATATCCATCTACTTATAAATACATGCTATTGAAATCCAGACATATCCATATCTTCGAGAGACATCTCAACCTTTACTTTCTGCGAGTCGATTATACCCTTGGAAAGTAAAACAACAGTTTCTACATGTCCGGTGTGAGCGAACTGGTCAAATGCCCGCACTTTTTGCAGCTCATATCCACCGTCTACTAAAATACGCAGATCTCTGGCAAGCGTAGCAGAATCACAACTCACATAGACAATCCGCTCCGGACGCATGGCAAGCATCGTGGACAAACACTGCTCATCGCACCCCTTCCGAGGCGGATCTACCACAATCACATCCGGATGGCGCATACCGGCATCCAGATCGTCGCTGTTATAAAACTGCGGCAATACTTCCTCCGCTTTTCCCACAAAAAACTCTGCATTCGTAATACCGTTTAATGCAGCATTATTCTTTGCATCCTCGATCGCCTGAGGAACAATTTCCACTCCGTATACCTGCTTTGCCTTCTGGGATAAAAAGAGCGAAATCGTGCCGATCCCGCAATACAGATCCCAGACGGATTCTTTTCCGGTCAGCTTTGCATACTCCAGCGCTGTGCTGTAGAGTTTCTCTGTCTGTACCGGATTGACTTGATAAAACGACTGCGGAGAAATATGATAGGCAATCGCCGTATCCTCCACTGAAAAATCTCCGGTATTACGCAGATGAATATAATCCGTGATGTATGGCATGCCCCAGATACATTCCGTGTGTTTTCCAAGAATGACATTGGTGCGCTCGGTATTTACATTATAGGAAATGGAAGTCATCCCCGGCAGCACCGAAAGCCGCTCGATGAGAGCTTCTTTTTCCGGCAGCCGGTCTCCGTTAATAATCAGGCATACCATCACCTCTTCGGTGGTAAATCCATAGCGGATCAAAATATGGCGTACCAGTCCTGTTCCGGTAGTCTCATCGTAAGCCGGAATCTGCTTTAGCAGCATCCATTCCTTTACCGCCATAAGCACATCCTTATTTTCCTCTACCCCAAGCAGACAGTCTTCCACCGGAATGATGGCATGCGTACGTGCCGCATAAAATCCGGTCACAAGTTTTCCTTCTTTATCCAGTCCCACCGGAAACTGTGCCTTGTTGCGGTAGCGGAAAGGATGCTCCATCCCAACGATCGGCAAACATACCTGCTCTAACTCTTCTTTGGAAAATCCTCCAATCCTCTGCAGATTACTGCGCACCTTGTTTTCCTTGAATGCAAGCTGTTCCTCGTAGGAAAGTGCCTGTATCTGACAGCCACCGCAGCGGCGGTGGAGCGGGCATTGCGGTTCTACGCGGTATGGAGATGGTGTGATAATTTTCTCCACACGGGCATATCCATAATGTTTTTTCAGTTTTGTGGCACGGGCACGAATTTCATCTCCGATCAGCGCATCCTTAACGAAAAATGTCATCCCATCGTACTTTCCGATGCCTTCCCCGTCGACTCCCATATCTGTAATTTTCAAAGAAAATAAATCGTTTTTTTTCATCCTTTTAACCTGCGAAGTCGGAGTCAAAATATCTTTCGGCTCCGACTTTATCTCATCTTATTTGCTTGTCTTGCGTATATTTGTCTCCAGCAGACGGCTGTACCCCTGCCATTCAAGATTATTGTCCGGTACATTTGCCAGAATCTCCCGCATAGTTTCCATCTTTGCATCCACGTTGTCCGCGAAGCTCAAAGCCATCGCTTCAACCAGTGCCGGTTTCTTCGGAGATCCATACTCCAGTTCTCCGTGGTGCGCCAGAATGCAGTGCTTTAACTCATTTTCCAGAACCACCGGAAATCCCTCAATGGAACGGATTCCCTCGCCTACCCACTCGGCACCAATCATAATATGCCCAAGCAGCTGTCCTGCATCGGTATAATCATTTGCCGGAAACGCCGACAACTCTTTTAATTTACCGATATCGTGGAAAATCGCCGCCGTAATCAGAAGATCCCGGTTCAAAAACGGATAATTCTGCGCAAAATAATTACAGTTTCTTGTCACGCTGACGGTGTGTTCCAACAGACCCCCGACAAATCCATGATGTACACTCTTTGCTGCCGAATGAAATTTAAACCGGTCCACAAATGTTTGATTGTCGAAAAATCTGTGCAGCAGCTGGTTCAGGTAAGGATTTTTCACAGAATCAATATATCCTGTCAATTCGGCATACATCTCCTCCACATCCTTGTCCGTACAAGGAAGATACTCCTTAGGATCAATGTCCTCCTCTGAAACACGGCGTGCACGCCGGATCGACATCTGCAGATTTCCCTGAAAGCTGGTGACATCTCCCGTAACCGCCACATAATCCAGCGCGTCAAACTCATCAATTCCCACAGAACCCGGATCCCAGATCTTGGCATCAATCGTTCCTGTTTTATCCTGCAGGATCACATTGTCGTATGCTTTTCCGGCTTTGGTCAGTGCCGCCTGTTTGAATTTACACAGATATACTTCATTTACTTTTTCTCCTTCTCGGAGAGATTCAATATATTTCATAATAACTCCTTATGTCCAATTTTACTGCAAAACCCCTGCTTTTAATTTACAGGTAATCTTTTTATACCCCTTAGTACCTTCCCGCATAACCGTAACCGAATAGGTTTCTTTCGGTGTCAGCTGCAACAGCACCTCCCGGAATTGCTCTGCACTTGCAACCTCCTGGCCTGCAACGGAACGGATCACATCCCCGCTCTGCAGTCCCGCATCCATGGCAGGCGAATCCATCTCAACTTTTTTGATATATACGCCCTTTGGAATATCGTATTTCTGCGCAATATGCTGGGTAACAGTAGAAATGTGCACACCAAAATACGGCACCTCTTTGTCCGCAAATAATAGATCAATCACTGGCATCAGTTCTGATATTTCCACTGCAGTGAGCGTATTTGCAGAAGCCGCACTATAGCTTTGCATCACAACACCGACAAGTTCGCCATCCATATTGATCAGCACACCGCTTCCATTCTCGCTGGCAACAATATCTGTCGTGTATACACTGTAATTATTGTCCGGGGTGGAAATTTCATTATTGGTCGCTGTAATAGTTCCGGTCAGGATCGAATAATTCGTTCCAAGCGGACTACCGAGGGCAATCACAATACTTCCCTTATGTATGGTGTTTAAACCAGCTGTTTTCATCACGGTGATGGCATTCTGCGTGGAATCTTCCAGATCCTCCAGATCCACGGTAAGTGCCGCAAGACCGGTATTCCCATCGTATCTGACCAGCTTTGCCTCTGCCACCGCATCATTTACAAAGGTAACTTTGATCTTTGCAGCATCTTTAATCGTTTTTTTCTCCGTAAGAATCCAGAGTTTACCTCCACTTTCTCCAATGATCGTGCCACAGCCCTGACCTTCCCGTTCATAAGAGTTGTTAAACCAGTCCGTATCACTGACCACCCCTGTGATCGTAACGATGGACTTATTTGCCGTATTTCCAATGGTGTACAGCTCTGTCTGAATCTGTTGGTAATCGTCCAGCGTCATCGGCTGTCTCTCTTCCGGAGTCTGTGTCTCCTCCTTTTCCTCAGACCCCTGCTCCGTTTCTTCCACCGATGCCTGCTGTGAATCCTGTGCTCCGGTATCCGGCACAGGACCTTCCTCCTGCCGCAGAACCGGAATCATAAAAAGCAGCACCAGACACACAGCCAGCGCAAATACACCCCCACAGGCAGCAGATTCCCCCAACCGGACCCACATACGTTTATAATTCTTTGGTTTGTCCTTAATCTGTTCTCTGACAAACGCATTCTTTGGTTGCTGTTTATCACTCATAACCACTATTATATTCGCATTTCCATGCACTTGCAACAATCACATTATTTTTCTTTTCCAAAATGGCACTTTGCGTTATAATACAAGAGAGAATACTATATAAAAAGGAATATCACTATGAATCAGAAAGTTTATCATACACTTGAATATTATAAAATACTGGAGCGTCTGGCAGATTATGCCAGCTGTGAAGAGGCAAAAGACCGCTGTCACAAACTGGTTCCCCTGACCGATCCTGCGGAAATTGCACATCTGCAGGAAACTACGGCAGACGCACTCAGCCGCCTGTACCGCGGAAGTGGCATCAGTTTTTCCGGCGTTCACAATGTCAACGCTTCCCTGAAGCGTCTCGATATCGGTGGCACCTTAAATACCACAGAGCTCCTTATGATCTGTTCTCTGTTGGAAGTTGCCAAGCGGGTCAAAGCATACGACCGAAGCGACCGCAACGATGAAAAAACAGATTCCCTGTCACCGCTTTTTTCACAGATCCAGCCGCTTTCTCCCCTTTTGGATGAAATCCGCCGCTGTGTTGTCGGGGAAGACGAAATTGCAGACGACGCCTCTGCGGCACTTTCCAAAATCCGTAAATCCATCCGGGGGATGAACGACCGCATTCACGCACAGCTGACTGGTCTTATGAACAACACAACCACCCGCAGCTATCTGCAGGATGCTGTGATTACCATGCGTGACGGCCGCTACTGTCTGCCGGTTCGTGCCGAATCCAAAACCTCGGTTCCCGGTATGGTACATGACCAGTCCTCAAGCGGTTCTACCTTATTTATTGAACCAATGGCTGTCGTCAATTTAAATAACGAACTTAAGGAACTGTTTTTAAAAGAACAGGAAGAAATTGACCACATTTTAGCAGATCTTTCCAACCGTGTGGCAGAAAACGCAAACGGAATCCGTCAGGATTATACTGTTCTTGCGGAACTGGATTTTATTTTTGCCAAAGCCGAACTTGCCAAAAGTTACAACGGTGTTGCCCCTGTCTTTAATGAAGAGGGGCGGATTAACATCCGCAAAGGCCGCCACCCACTCTTAGATCCTAAGAAAGTGGTTCCGATTGATGTACGTCTCGGTGCGGATTTCCGGCAGCTGATCGTGACCGGTCCAAACACCGGTGGTAAAACCGTCTCTTTAAAAACGGTGGGACTGCTGACTCTGATGGGGCAGTCCGGTCTGCACATTCCGGCCGGAGATCGCTCGGAACTTGCCATTTTTCACGAAATTTTTGCAGATATCGGAGATGAACAAAGCATTGAACAGAGCCTGAGTACGTTTTCTTCCCACATGACCAATATCGTCCGCATTTTACAAAAGGCGGATGACCAGAGCCTGTGTCTGTTTGACGAACTCTGCGCCGGTACCGATCCGACCGAAGGTGCCGCACTTGCCATCTCCATCTTAAACAAACTGCACCAGTATGGAGCGGTCACCATGGCTACCACGCATTACAGTGAATTGAAAGTTTATGCGCTCTCCACAGAAGGTGTTGAAAATGCCTGCTGTGAATTTGATGTCGATACGCTCAGTCCTACCTACCGTCTGCTGATCGGTATTCCGGGAAAAAGTAATGCGTTTGCCATCAGTTCCAAACTCGGACTGGCAGAAAATATCATTGAAGATGCCAAAGGTCGCCTGAGTGAGCGCGACGTCAATTTCGAAGATATGCTTGCCAATCTGGAACAGAGCCGTATCACCATTGAAAAAGAACAGCTGGAAATCCAGAAATACAAAGCAGAAATTGAAGATTTAAAGAAGAAATTGACCGCCAAAAATGAACGTCTGGACAACAGCCGTGACGAGATCCTGCGCAAAGCCAATGAAGAAGCTGTACAGATTCTCAAAGAAGCCAAAGACCTTGCCGATGAGACCATCCGCAATTTCAACAAGTACGGACAGGGACAGGCGCCTATGTCCAAAATGGAAAAAGAACGCAGCCGTGTACGTGACAAAATGAGTGCCAGTGAAAAAGCACTCTCCATGAAGAAAAAGGAAACGGTCAACCACAAAGTACCTAAAAAGCTACGCATCGGTGATTCCGTGCGTGTACTGTCCATGAATTTAAAGGGGACCGTACACACACTGCCAAATGCCAAAGGGGATCTGTATGTCCAGATGGGAATCTTACGTTCCCTGGTCAACATCAAAGATCTGGTACTGATTGATGAAGATGCCTCTCCGGCAGCCAAAAAATACGGAGGTACTTCTTCCGGAAAAATAAAAATGAGCAAAGCGGCATCCGTTTCTACAGAGATCAATCTGATTGGTATGACGGTAGACGAAGCCATTGCCCATCTGGATAAATATCTTGATGATGCCTATGTGGCTCATCTGCCATCCGTCCGGATCGTTCACGGAAAAGGAACCGGCGCACTGCGCAATGCCGTGCAGGCACATCTGAAAAACCAGCGGTACGTGAAATCTTACCGGATGGGAGAGCCGTCTGAGGGCGGTGCCGGTGTGACCATTGCTGCTTTTGATGTTTAAATACCTATTGATTTTTTATAATAAGGAGGGATTTCCATGTCCAAACAGAAAATACTGATTGTGGACGATGACAATAATATTGCAGAACTTATTTCCCTGTATCTGACCAAGGAATGCTATGATACCAAAATCGTCAATGACGGGGAAGAAGCCCTGCACGCATTTGAACACTATAACCCTAACCTGATCCTGCTTGATCTGATGCTTCCGGGCATTGACGGCTATCAGGTCTGCCGGGAAATCCGTACCAAAAGCAACGTTCCGATCATCATGCTTTCCGCCAAAGGCGAAATCTTTGATAAAGTACTCGGACTAGAGCTCGGTGCGGATGATTACATATTAAAACCATTTGATTCCAAGGAACTGGTAGCACGCGTCAAAGCAGTTCTCCGCCGTTTCCAGCCTGCCAAAACCGAGTCCGTTGTAGAATTAAAATGTGTGGAATATCCGGATCTGACCGTCAATCTGTCCAATTATTCGGTCATGTACAATGGGCATCCGATTGACATGCCGCCAAAAGAACTGGAACTGTTATATTTCCTTGCAGCTTCTCCCAACCAGGTGTTTACCCGCGAACAGCTGCTGGATCACATCTGGGGATATGAATACATCGGGGATACCCGCACAGTAGATGTCCACGTCAAACGTCTCCGGGAAAAGATCAAAGACCATGAAACCTGGTCGATCGCAACTGTCTGGGGAATCGGTTACAAATTTGAGGTAAAAGGATGAAAAAAACACTGATCCCCAAACTCATTTTCGGCTATGTCCTGTTTGTGGCTCTCGGCTTTATCATCCTGTGTACGTTCACACAGCATGCGATCACGCATTATGCCGAAAACCGGGAGGCACAGCAGCTATACCGGGAATCTGTACAGATTGCATCTGGTTATGCTGACAATTATAATAAATACAGTTTTTCGTTGCAGGATTTTCAAAAACAGATGCAAAGTCTTGGCGAATATCTTTCTGCCCAAATCTGGATCATGGACAATCAGGGAAATATTCTTTTTGATTCTACCGATGAATCCGTCGGCAAAGATGCAGCAAATGCCAATTATAAAACGCTCAAAGGTTTCAACACTTCCGACTTTGGCAACCGTTATTATATGACCGGTAACTTTTACGGATCGTTTTCCGAAAAAAACCTTACGGTATTTTCTCCGATCACCAGCAATTACCGGATTCACAGTTATGTCATGATCCATAAGACCGTGTCCTCCATCACACAGAATGCAAACGGTTTTATGAACATTGTTTTTTATACCATTGAATTTGTTTTTCTGACAGCACTGTTCCTCCTTTTGCTGTTTGCACATGGATTTTACCGTCCACTGCATCGGCTGACAATCGTCTCCGAGAGTTATGCCAAAGGAAATTTTGAACCGCGCACACAGATCCACCGGAACGATGAACTGGGATATCTTGCCAACACCATGGATTATATGGCGAATGAACTGGACACACTCGAAGAAGACCAGAGAAAGTTTATCTCGAATGTTTCTCACGATTTCCGTTCTCCGCTGACATCAATCAAAGGATATATCGAAGCCATGTTAGACGGAACCATTCCACCGGAGCTACAGAATAAATATCTGAATATCATCCTGTTTGAAACCGAACGTCTGACCAAACTGACACAGGGAATTCTGGATCTGAACCGTTTTGGACAGCACCGGGGTATGATGCTTGACCTTACAGATTTCGATATCAACCGCATGATAAAGACGACCATCCTCACCTTTGAAGGAACCTGTTCTGCCAAAGGGCTTTCCTTTGATCTTGTCTTAACAGGACAAAAGTTATATGTTCACGGTGATATGAGCAAAATCCAGCAGGTTCTCTATAACCTGATCGACAATGCCACAAAGTTTTCCCACAATGATGCATCAATCAAGATTGAAACAAGCATCAAAAATGAAAAAGTTCTTATTTCCGTGAAAGATTCCGGAATCGGAATTCCTGCAGAAAGTATCAAAAAAATCTGGGACCGCTTTTATAAAACGGACCTTTCCCGGGGAAAAGATAAACGGGGAACCGGCCTGGGACTTGCTATTGTAAAAGAAATTATTCAGGCACACAATGAACATATCAACGTCATCAGCACCGAAGGAGTGGGAACAGAGTTCATCTTTACCCTGCCACTCGCAAAAAAAGAAGTACAGTCATAACTGACCGTACTTCTTTTTTCAGTCAATGGTAAGTTCCTGATCCTTCCTGTCATACACACTGCGATACATCTTTGTATCTATGCTTTCCTTATCCAGAGACCATTTATTTTCTTCTTCCATGGCATCTTCCCGCAGCAGATCCGTTTCAAACCGATACCCTTCCGTTGTCACAGCCCGCAGATAGATACGCAGTTGTTTCCGCGCAGGGGTTTGTCCTTCCTGTGCCTGCGTCTGTTCTACGTCTTCTTTCTGCTGCTGTGGCTTCTCATATACCATCCTGCAGGTAACGGTACCGGAACCTGAATCAACGGTAGATCCTTCCGAATTCTCCTCCACCGCCTGTTCTGTCGTCACCAGATCCTTATCGTCCTTTGATGACTCCTGTTTTTCCTCTAGCAGATTCTGCATCAGATCCTGCGTCCAGATTTCCTCTCCATCTAGGGATGCTGCTATTTCAAAACTTTTAAAATGATACATCGCAACATTATCAAGCGTATAGGTACACTTTCCTTTCAGAGAAAGTTTTCCGTCCTTTAATGCCGGCGTTCCATCTAAAGTTCCCGATAAAACCTGATCAAATTTTCCGCTGACACCATCAAAGTCTTCCACCACTTCCGTTGTCTTCTTTTTTCCGTTTGCAAGAAGGAACGTGACATTTCCGTTGAATGTTTTGTTAAGCGGAAGTGTGATATTTCCTTTGAACATGTAACCGTCTGCTTTCAGCGGACATTCCGTTGTTCCGAAATAGATGCTCATCGTTGTATTATCGGTATACTCTTTCGGAATCACGGAAACTTCCACCTTATACTCGTGACGGGCAAAATCCATATCCTTTACTTCTATGGAATAATCCTCGACCATACTGGCCTCTTCTTCGAGTGTTTTTTCAATGCTTGACTGCATTCCTCCTACATCCGAAAGAATGATGTTGGTCGTATCCTGCAGATAGGCAAGCTGGTTGGTCAGCTCACTGACTTTGCCATACATCAGAATTCCAAACACCAAAAGCAAGATAAGGATCAGTACAATGAGTATTTTTTTCCAGTTTGCTTTCCATTTTTTCATAGAAATTATTCTTCGCTATCCTCGCTCTTTACGATCGCAATACCAAGTTCTTCTAACTGTTTCTCATCCACAGAACCCGGTGCCTCAGACATCAGATCGGAAGCATCCTTTACCTTCGGGAATGCAATCACGTCACGGATGGAATCTGCATGTACCATGTGCATAATCATACGGTCTACACCGTAAGCCAGTCCTGCGTGTGGCGGCACACCATAGGAGAATGCATCCAGAAGGAATCCAAACTGCTCATGTGCGCGCTCCTTGGTAAATCCAAGCACCTCAAACATCTTTTCCTGAATGTCATCCTGATGAATACGGACAGAACCACCACCAAGTTCGGTACCGTTTAATACGATATCGTATGCCTTTGCGCGGACAGCACCCGGATCGCTGTCGATCTTATCCCAGTCCTCTTCCATCGGCATGGTAAATGGATGATGCATTGCCATAAAACGGTTCTCTTCATCGGACCACTCCAGAAGTGGGAATTCTGTTACCCACAGGAAATTGTACTTGTTCTCATCGATCAGCCCAAGTTCTTCTCCAAGCTGTAAACGAAGTGCGCCCAGTACGTTCCATACGATCTTATTTTTATCTGCTGCAAACAAAAGCAGATCGCCCGGCTTGCCGTTCATCTTTGCAACAAGTGCGTTTAACTCGTCTTCTGTCATAAACTTTGCGAAAGAAGACTTGTAAGTGCCATCTTCGTTAATGCACAGATAAGCAAGTCCCTTTGCACCGCAGCCCTTTGCATGCTCCACCAGCTTGTCAATCTTCTTACGCGGCATATGTCCCTGTCCCTCGACATTGATACCACGGACAGAACCACCGTTTTCCAGTGCACCGGTAAATACACCGAATCCACAGCCCTTTACGGTCTCGGATACATCGACCAGTTCCATACCGAAACGGGTATCCGGCTTGTCGGAACCGAAACGATCCATGGCTTCCTGCCACGGCATACGCTGCAGCGGAATCTGCACGTCCACACCGATGGCTTCCTTAAATACAAATTTTAACAGACGCTCGTTGACATCAATGACATCGTCGATATCAACAAAGGAAAGCTCCATATCTGCCTGTGTAAACTCCGGCTGACGGTCTGCACGCAGATCCTCGTCACGGAAGCAGCGGGCGATCTGAAAATACCGGTCATAGCCGGATGCCATCAGAAGTTGCTTGAACAGCTGCGGAGACTGCGGCAGTGCATAGAAATTTCCCGGATGTACACGGCTTGGCACAAGATAATCCCTGGCACCTTCCGGTGTGGACTTGCACAGGATCGGAGTCTCGATCTCTAAAAATCCCTCATTTGCCATAAACTGACGCATCAGTCCGAGCACGCGGCTTTTCAGCATTAAGTTCTTTTGAATGTCCGGTCTGCGCAGATCCAGATAACGGTATTTTAGACGAATATCTTCCTTGGTCTGGCTGTTCTCCTCAATTGCAAACGGAGGTGTCTGTGACTCGGATAAAATGCGAAGGCTGGTTGCGATCACTTCGATATCTCCGGTCTTTAAGTTTTCATTGACTGCTGCAGAACGCTTCTGTACCGTTCCTTCAACAGCCACTACATATTCACTTCTTAAAGTTCCTGCCTTTGCAAATCCCTCTGCTCCGACACTCTCCTCATCAAACACGATCTGTAACAGACCACTTCTGTCACGCAGGTCGATAAAAATCAGACTTCCTAAATTTCTTCTCTTCTGTACCCAGCCCATAACGGTTACTTTTTCACCGATGTTGGCACTGCTTACCTCGGTACATCTGTGGCTTCTGTGTAAGCCTTTCATTGATTCTGCCATGATTGTCTCCTTTATACTCTCCTTATTCTATTTGTTAAAAAACTCCTCAAATTCTTCGTATCCTTCTTTGGAAAGCTGCTCTTTCTGGAATTTCTTGTTCTTGTTCATGCGGACAACCAATACCTGCTGCCCGTTCTCGCGGGCTTCTTTTGCCTGTTTCATCACATCCACAAGTTTCTCTGCCGGATACTTCTTTTCTACTAAGTAAGCAACTCTCTTCGGACGCTCCGGAATTTTGAACCCGCTCTCCATCAGAAGCAGGATAATACGCTCAAATCCGATGGAAAAACCACATGCCGGCACATCGTTGCCTGTGAATTTTCCAATCATCTTGTCGTATCTTCCACCGCCGCCGCAGGCTGCACCAAGCTCCGGCATTGCGATCTCAAAAATGGTTCCTGTATAATAGCTCATGCCGCGCACGAGTGTCGGATCAAAGACCAGTGTAAACTCTGCATTCTTTGTCGCATTGACTGCCGTTGCGATCTCTGTCAGACTGTCTGCCACTTCCTGATCCAGGAAATCTCCCAGCTTGTCCTTTAAGAATGCCACACCTTCCGCAACATCCTTGCGGTCTTTTAATAACTCAAACAGCTCTAAGTATTTGTCAATCGACTCTTTTGCATAGCCCTCTTCCTCGAGTTCTGCTGCCACACCTTCAAGACCGATCTTGTCCATCTTATCGAGGGTGATGAAAATGCTGTCGTAATCCTTCTCTTCAAATCCGCTGTATGCTGCCATTGCCTTTAAAATCCGGCGCTCATTGATGCGGATCTCAAAATTCTTAAATCCGAGTCTGCCGATGGTAGTGGTTGTCGCGGTGATCAGCTCAATCTCTGCAAGATTACTCGGCTCACCTAAAATATCAATATCGCACTGGGTAAACTGACGGTAACGTCCACGCTGCGGACGGTCGGCTCTCCACACGCTTCCAATCTGCAATGCCTTAAACGGTGTCGGCAGATCATTGGCATGGTTTGCATAGAAACGGGAAAGCGGAACGGTCAGATCGTAACGCATACCGAAATCGACCACATCCGCCTCTTCCTTTGCGGTCTCGAGATTTAACTTCTCGCCACGCTTTAATACTTTAAAGATCAGTTTCTCGTTCTCGCCGCCCTGCTTGTTGGAAAGGTTTGCAATATTTTCCATGCATGGGGTTTCAATCGGCGTAAATCCAAAGCTGCGATAGGTATCTTTGATCACGCTCGTCACATAATCACGGATTTCCATCTCTGCAGGTAATATATCTTTCATGCCGTTGACCGGCTTTTTGCTCAGTGCCATTTGATTTCCTCCATTTTTTTCTCTTTTTATCCAGCATTTATTATACGTTTCGAGTTCTGATACGTCAAGGATTGTTGCAAAATGCTTTTTCAATCAGACAACTGTGTTCTTTCGTTTCCTGATTGTAGTTAATCCCTACTAACAGAATATTTCCGTGATAGTTTTTCAGCACATTCATATAATTCTTTTCTTTTATCTGTGCAATCGCAGCTTCTTTTGTTTTATTCCATTTCAATTCTACAAGTAAAGCAGGTTTATCCACTCCCGCTTTTGGATAAAACACAAGATCCGCTATTCCTTTTCCTGCTGAAAGTTCTTCCATTTTCGCGTAATAATCCACACTGCTTAAATATGCTATTTTCACAACACTTCGAAGCGCCTGTTCATTATTATAAAATACAGTTGCTGTATCCTCGTCATGAATTTCATTAATCAGCTCTGCAACCGTTCCGCCATCCATCTGCCAGGTTGCCCTTAAAATATCGTCTGACCGCTGGATTGCTTTCATAAGCTCTGTGCGGTTTCCGTTTTTAATGGCACGTATAAATTCCTGCCGGATTTCCACATTCGGAATTCCTACCGTCTGTTTTTCTTCATCATAAGCCAGATATCCCAGATGGATCAGCAGTGTAAGCACATCATCTTTACTTTTCATGGAGGTCATGTCATTTTGGAAAGATCCTGTGTCCACTTCACAAACCGCTCCTCCGAGCATATCGATAACCGCATCTTTCAGACCGTCAAAATTCATATCAATATAATCCCGCAATGCCTCATAAGTTTCTGTCTTTGTCCAGTAGCTGTTGAATTTATTTCGAAGAATTGATTCCATAACTGACTTCGGATTATAAACATGTATCCCTCCAACAAAATAACCATCATACCACTGCTGCATTAGTGCATAGTCTTTCTGATATTTTTTACAAAGCATTTCCACTTCCGTCTCTGTGAATCCTATATATTCCTGCAACGGACAGGGATCTACCATGGTATATTCATAAAAATCACTGACCGCAGATTCATGACCATATTTTTTAATCGGTAAAATACCCGTCATGTAAACTCCGGAAAAAAGCTGATCCGTCAGGCTGCTTTTAAACAGCGAACGCAATAACAGAATATAAGCATCCAGAATGTGCGTCTGCCCCTTACACTCCCGAAACATGGCATCCCACTCATCAATGATCAGGATCATCTTTTCTTCTGTCCTTTCGTGAAATGCACATAATGCATCGACCAGATGCTGCTCTTTTCCCACTTCCGGATATACTTTTCCCAGATCATTTATGATTTCCTGTTCCATCCTCTCCACCAGCATATCATCCTGCTTTAACGTAGACAAAAAAAGCGTGATATCGAGATATAATACCTCATACTGATTCAGGTTCTTTGCAAATGCTGGATCTTTTGCTATCTGTAAATCCTCAAAAAGTTCCCGGGAATCGCACCCCTTGCTGTAATAGGCACACAGCATTTTGGTTGCAAATGACTTGCCGAATCTTCTTGGTCGACTTACACAGATCAGTTTCTGCGGTGTGTCCAGACACTTGTTCATAAAACAAATCAATCCCGTTTTATCAACGTATTCACTGTTCCGGATCGAACGAAATCCTTCATTTCCAATATTTAAATATTTTCCACTGGCTGCTGTCGATTTCTGCATCTGCTTTTCTCCTTTATTTGCATCTAATTATAATGCAAACGAGGGAAGTAAGCAATGTTTACTTCCCTCGCTAGATGTTAAAACATATGACATTTCAATTTTTTCATGCAATAAAAGAACTTCTGTTTGCAAAACTGCTTTGTAAATTCAATATCATAAAATTCTGTAGCAGTTCTACCTATGAAGAATTCCGTTTTTGACTGTTAATTTCTAAATTCCAAATACACCTAAAAAAGGTGACCACGGAAAAGGATTTATTTTTCAAAAAGAAAATGCTTATTGTAAATTAGTCATTGAGTTTTAAGAAAAAATCATTTACAGTATCTGCAACTTTATATGGATTCTCATAATCATCACAAAAAACTAAAAACACCTCATATGTCTCGGATTTCCAATAATAGAAATTCCCCCCTCTATCTCTTGCTAGAGGAAAATAATCCTTTGGAATAAATCCATCCGCTCTATCACTCTCAACAATTGATTCAAAAAACATCTTGTCAGCAATAATTGGAACAATCTTCACCACTTCACATTCAAAACCATTTACCTCAAATTTTCTTAGATCAATCTTCTCACCATCATATAACGAATAGAACTCAACTAATTTGTCGGGAAATAAAATGCCATACTTATTCTCTATCTCTTTAATCTTCTTTATTGATTCTTTACAATTTTTTTCCTTACCTTTTATAAATTCAAACATTCTACACATCTCCTTTTCTGGGCGGATTATAACTCGAACCATTAACTGCATCATACTGTGCACAACCACCAGAATGAGGCTTTGTCGCATTGTGTGCCTCATCTTCAACTAATTCCAGCGTTATTGTACCATCTTCAACATTATAATCATCTACATGATGCCATACATAACCATCTGGTGTTTCTTCCAATTTCATTGTCTTATTCGCAGCATCAAAATCCTTGCTTCTACTTCCGGTTGCAACAACTTTAACAATACATTTTGTTCCATCTTCCTTAGAATAAATTTTATCAGTTTCTGCAAAAGAAACACCACCATTTTGAGTTTCTTTAACCCCTTCTATTCCTTTATCTAAAGCTCTCTGATATGGATTGGTTTTTTCATTATAATCCTGCGCTGCCTTATTCGCTATTTCCTGTTTTTCTTTCATTGTTAATTCTATTTTATCCTCGGTAGAATCAACTTGTTCCTCTGTTTGTTTTTCGGAAATTTCTTCTGGCAATTCGTTTTGACTATCTTCGCTTATCTCATCAGGTAAAGCTTTCGACTCGCTTTCGCCAATTTCATCAGGTAAGTCTTCAATTTCAGGATTTATATTTTCTATTATTTCTCTTATATCCTCTTTACCAATTAAATTCAATTGATCTCCTTTCTGCTATATCTTTAAACCGCTTACTGATTTCACCTTCTCGTTGTAACTCGCATATCTGAAGAACAATAAGATAACAAATCTGTTCGACCAATTTCTTGTCATTTATTATGTACATATTTTTAACTTTTCTAAATGCAATTGACAAAGCATTCTCTTCATCAAAATTCTCTTCTAACGCTTTAGAAATTAATTTTCCTTTAAACATGTTATATGCCAGAATCTGCTTGTCATAATCTTCTTCTACAAAAGCTTTTCGCAACATTTTCTTAGTAGTATCACCGATTGCAAGCGTGTCGACCCAAGAGAGTGCCAATTTCTTTTCTTCCTCTGTGAGTTCAACTTTTTGGCCTTCTTCAAACAAAAAACGCAAGTATTTCTCATTATGGGTCTCTATATGTGAAACCTGACTATGCTCTTTTTTATACGGATTCTCATCTCTAAAATCATCAATATAACACAATACCGCTTCTATCCAATCATTTTGGTAAATCACGGCAGTATAATTTGGTAATTTTCCTATTTCATTTATTTGATTATCATTTAATGAACAAGATGTACCTACTATTTTTCTATCTTCTTCATCAGGAAGACGTAAAACAATTTTGGTATTTGTATTTCTTATTACTGCCTCATCTAAAAGAGCTGGTGCCTGATCTGCAATAATAAATCCTTCACCATATGCTCTCATTTCAGCAATTGCATTTGTTAGCATTTCTACAGATTTTCCTTGTAGATTTGCTCCTTCCTGACTTTGACTTGTGGAAGTTCTTCTTAAAATATTATGAGCTTCCTCCAATACTGTTATATGTCTTAATTTATCCGAAAAACTATCCTTGTTAATCCAATATTCCTGTAATTTCATCATTACAATTCCCATGATTAAGGATTTTGTTTCCACTCCTCCAATTCTGCTGATGTCCAGTATTACATTGTCTTCAAACAACGCTTCTTCCGATACTCCTTTAGAATCACAAAAAATGCTTCTATTTAATCCATTTGTCAGCGAACGCAATCTGGTAATTAATGCTCCCGAATAATCACTCTTTGTATCTTTTGAGTATGTCGAATCTTCCATTACATCAGGCAACACCTCTAATACATCATAGAATGTAGGAAAAACATCAATATACTCTCCTGTCTGCAAGTTCCAGCCGATATTTGAGTATGCACGTTCTATCGAATCCTTTAACACCGCCGGCATTGCAGCATACATAGGCCAACAAGCATTTAATATCTCAATCAGTCTATCAATGTGTTCAAGCACATGCACATTTTTAGGAAACCAAAATGGATTTAATTTCAATAATTTATCTGTAACCGCAAGATTGGTTCCATAGACCGTACATTTTCCACCTATTTTCTTTTTATACTCTCCTTTTACCGGTTCGACAACCAAGAAATGTCTATCTTCTTTATGATCGTCATTGACCAATTTGGATAAAAGTTGCAACGTTGTTGTAGTTTTTCCTGTACCTGTAGATCCTGTTACAAAAACATGCGATGTTATACTATTGGAATTTAAGACAACTTTTTTATCTTCTTTTCGATGCATGTGATACACCGAACCGATTTCAAAACAATCACTATCTTTATTCGGGCTAAATCGCTGTACATCTCTCCCAAAAGATGCGCATTCCAAAACGGGCAATCCCATTACAGATTTTCTTGGAAAGTTTAATGCTCTTGCTAATTCTTTTCCCGAAAGACTCACGGCAGCTGTAACTGCTGTTGGATATGTAATATATTCTTCAGGTATAGCCGATTGATTTAAGCAAAATTCCGGATGTTGTAAGCGATTCAATGATTTACAAATATTCATAGCCTTTTCAGCCTCAACATCATATCCATCAATATTTTCAGGTATATCCGCTCTCCAAAGATTAACTGCCGAATCTGTCATATATGAATCTTCCCCTTGTGTGAGGGCAAGATACGTATGTGCAACATTATTTGCCACTACAGAACTTCCTGAAACGACATAAGCAGCAAAGTCCCATAATCCAAGTGCAGAACTTTGTTCCATTCTTACAACTTGTTTTTCAATATTTTCCAGTACATGTTTTATTCCATAATTCGTAAACGATTGTGTAATTCCTTCATTTTTGCCAATTGTAGTAGTAACATTTGAACTCCTCGCAAAGTTCATTCCTGCATGAACACCAAACGAAGTAGCATTATTTATGGTGTCTGTAGTAACACGTCCAATTGTTTTTGCTATTCCTAAAGTTTTACTATGGCTATAATTCACTCCCGTTTGAACACTCTTTTGTACACCCGCATGCGCTGCTCCCATATTTACTCCAGTGTTTGCACTAGTCCCTACATCAACATGACCACCTCTCTGATCAGTTTTCTGCACACTGTTTGTTGTTGATTCCTGTGTTCCTTCGGCTCTGGCAGTTCCATCTTGAGAGCCTGCGCTCATTCCAATATTCACACCAAAAGAGGCTGATGAACCTGTACTTTGCGTATCTGTAAAAGTAAAATTTGTCTGCCAATCAGCATAAGGTGCAAGTGCTGTATATAACTCATATAATCTACTTTTTCTTGCAATCTTATCTTTCAAAGGAGTGGCCAATAAGACAATTGTATATTCATCCGATTTGTCTTCTTTTTTAGGTACAATCCCATCAATAACTTTCTCCATTGTTTGACTGACAAATTTTTCCGTCTTTTCAGTTGCAAGATTTGATACTATGGCAACTGACTTTTTTGTTTTTCCATTACACTCAAGACAAGAGGGAACGTTAACTCCAAAGCCTTTCTCCTTCGAATCTATTACCAGTTCTGCTCCTGGAAAGTTACCTCTCAGTGCGCCAATAAGTCTCTCCTTAAATGAATCAACTTCGCTAATATCCCCCTCTGTTCCATTGTTTACTACAGCGAGATAGATATTACATTCAGTAACTGTTCTGTTATAGATCAATGCAATATTGCAATCTTCTTCACTCAACACCTGATATACATTCATAAGCTTTTCGATGTTGTCTTCTTCTGGATCCTTCGCCCATTTAGCTATTCGAAAATAAGCTATTCTATTATTTCCCTCAAAATTTTTTGTTTCACTAATAGGTAAATATAATTTAGCCAGCTGAGGCAAGTATTCGTTGTACACCTCAATTCCAATTGCTTCAAGGTTTCTTTTGGTCAAAATATCAATACTTTCGCTTCCCATATCCGGCATTTCGGATAAGTATTTTGCCCTATCATCATCAATTTTTCTTACTTGCTCTGGACTTAATTGTGAAGCCTTTGCAACAACATCAGCTCCTTTTTCTGCGGCCTTTATAGCAGTATTTCTTACTTTCGTTAGTATTCCCATAGTTCTTTCTCCTCATCTAAATTATATCAAACAGGCAATGATTGCTCCAACAACCACTAAGACCACTAAAGCACTAATTCCAGCTATAATTTTAGTTCTCGTTTTTAAGTAATCCCGAACCTCTATAATATGTAACAAGAACTCTTTTGAGCATGCACCTGCATTTCCAAGTAAAACAAGCTCATTATAATAGTCTTTTCCCCATGGCTTTTCTTTTTTTACTAAATTGTATGGCAAAAAAGCGTCTTCTCCATACTTTTTTTCAATTGACTCTATTTCTTTCACTAATTGTTTCTTACTTATTTTGTTACTTAATATTTTATTTTCTAATTGAATACTTTCCTCAACTGCCCCCATTACCTTTCCTCCACAACCTTAAATTCAAACATACCTTGGATTTTTAATTGATTTTCAGAAATAATTTCCTGTTGCTTCTGAAGATCATCAATTTCTTTTTGTTTACACTTTAACATTTCTGTCAGTTCTCTCAATTCAGGATTAAGGCTTGCAACCCTATTTTCCAATCCCATCTCAAATTTTTCTGAATATGATTTAAACTCGTTTCTATGTAATGCATTAATCCGATTATTCACCCATATCATATTCTGATCAAAAACTAATTTATATAATTTTTTGGTTTGTCCTTGGTTAATTATATTCAACCTTCCTGCTTTGAGTCCAAATATATGAACAAAATATCTACTTATATCTTCAACTGAATAGTTTACATCAGAAAGAGTACCTAGCTTAAAATCAAAATCCTCAATAAAACTTTCTAAATATTTTTTTTCTTCATTTGAAAGACTTTCGTTTTCTTTTACAATCTTTATACAGGAATCTTGTATGCTCTTTTGTTTTCCTTTCCAGTATTCATTAGATTTTTTCAAAATAATATCAATATGCTTCTTTTGTTCTTCTTCAAAGTGAACTTTTGACTTTCTTCTAAAATCATTCACCCTCTGTTTTCTATCATTTGATTTTACCAACTCCCAATCATTCGATACAATTTGTTCTACTTGCACGTCTCCAGCTTTTACTTCATTTTGCACATACTCAAGCATGTAGTTTGGATATTCCGACACATACTTTTTACTTAATTCGGCAATTTTTGCACTAATTAATTTCAGCAGTTCTTTTTTCTTGGCATTGTGTTGAGCTACCAATTTTTTTCTAATTTCTGAACTCTCATCTTTTTTTTCTTCTAAACTTCTACTAGTTAACAAGATAGCTTCTTCCAAGTAATCTTGAGCTTGTGCACATTTGTTAAAAAGTGCATACTTTTTTGCAAATTCGACAATCTCTCGTTCGATACAGTCTAATCCACTATTTATATACAACAACTCTCGTTCATCCTTTTTGCCTTTGACCAAATCTGCGTATGCGTCTTTCCTATTTTCAGCAATATCATTATGTAAAAATAATTGCATATACATATCATCATTTTCATTACAAAAAGAATCTTTTAGAAAAGAAAACATCCTTTTATAATTTTTATCTAACCATTTATTATTATCTTTTTTCTTACTTCCCAATCCTATTATTGAGGAAAGAAAATATAATCTATTTGATTTCCATTGCGTCATAATTGTATCTGCCTGTAATTTTATATCATCAAGAGTTTCATCACTCAAAGTATCTGCTTTGTTAACAATTATCATTGCATTTGTTAAATCTAAATTTCCATCAATTCCATTAACAACCTTTAATAAATTTTTTGCATCCTTTCTATCAAGATTATCTGGTGAAGTAAGTAAAATAGGCAACCCATTTGTCTGACCTTCAAGTGCTTTCATCAGCACCTCCAAATGCTCCTCGTGGCTTTCGCTATCAGATCCTGGAGTATCAAAAATTACGAACTTATACCCTTCATTTTTAAAAACACTTTTATTAAACGGAACCTCTACTTCAATCAAATCAGATATTGTTTCGTTCTTATTTGCATAATTATTTATCACAGTTAATGCATAATATATATTATTTGAAAGATTCCTACTTCCTTCTGATTCGATTTTTTTACATATTAAATCTTTAAGTTCTCTGTCAATGTTACCATCAAACTTAAATTTTTCATTTTCAAAAATAATCCTTACCTTTTCACCTGAATTTGTAAATCGGATGGTACCTGTTTTTTCCGATTCAACAATTCGATAATTACGTGCAGTAGTTGGAGTAATTGCACTTGGTAAAATTTCTTCTCCTATTAGAGCATTTATAAAAGCTGACTTACCAGTGCTATACATTCCCATTACACATATTGGAATAATTGTCTGAGTTGCATCAAAATACTTTTTTAGTAATGCTTCCATCTCAGAAGAATTATTTTCTCCGAATAGCTGTACCATTTCCCTAAATATATCCTGAATTTTAGGCATAATTGCTTCTGCAGTTTCAATATATAAATCACCTAAAACAACATGAACATCACTATCTTTATAATATTGATTGATTATATCGCAAAAATCATTATAGTCCAAACTAGTTCCTTCAAAAACTATATCAAGGCCTACATTCCCTCGATTATATTCCTCACAAATCTCGTCAATTATTTCAAATGCATTATGTTGTATTGTCGCATGAGTAAATTTCTTTTCAATTAGCAGCTTTGATTTACTCCCTAATTCCATCCATTCATATTCTTCTTCTCCTTCGGGTATTCCCCATCTCCTATATTCAATTTTCTTTTCAAACGGATTACAAATTATTTTAACTTTATTTCTTTCCATATGCCCCTCCATGGTAAATTATTATTTTATTTTTTACTACAATTATTTTACTCTTTATGTGCGTTGCTTTCAACACCTTTTCCGCGTTGTATATATTTTCTCTTTACTGTTACAATAAAAGTATTATCTGGGAGATATATCATTATGGACCGATTAAAAGAATTGAGAGTTAAGATGGGGCTAAGCCAGCAGGCGCTGGCCGACAAATTAAATGTCAGCCAGCAATCCATCTGTAAATATGAAAATGATACCATTGAGCCAAATATCGATATGTTAAAAACCATGGCCGATCTGTTCGACGTTTCTGTTGACTATCTGATCGGTTATTCTTCGTATACCCATAAAGTTGAAGAAGTCTTCGATACCGATCTGAACGCGGATGAACTTTCTGTACTTCAGAAGTATCGTGCACTTTCTCCTTCTTCGCGTACTTTAGTAAAACAGTTCATGAATGAATTCTTACGTTTGTCCGGCGAATAACTTTGCTTGTATTGTATCATTTGTCCAAGACACCATCTGTCCATCTCAAAAAATTTTTATTTTTTTACCGTTTCCACGTAATCTCCCTGACTTCGCAGCCACATATCGATTCCTTTTCCAAATGTTTCTGCTGTGATCAGAAATTTTCCATTTTCCTCTTTCAGAATCTTCGCCGTGGGAAGCCGGTCTAACACTGCCTCCACAGATGTTCCCTTATACCAGAATTTTGTACGTTGTAATTTTCCCCCATACATAAACTGGATCCGTTTCCGGTATTCTCCCTCTTCAAAACGATCTTTGTACGGAATACGGAAATGTTCTTCCAATACTTTTACATCCTGAATACGGTCTATCCGATAAATCGTCGGGAACATATCGTTTGCTTCGTCAAATTCTTTTTCCTTATCAATATTGTCAATATATGCTGCCAGATAAAAATAAAATTCTGAAAACAGGATTGCCTGTGGCTGTACTTTTCGTCTGACAACTTTTTTATCTTTTGTCCGCTCATAGCCGATTTCAATGTACTTTTTTTCATGGATTGCCTGTCCCACCTGCCACATCTTGTCAAGAAACACCTTATGATGCTGAGGTTCAATATAATGATAGCGTTCATTGGCAATCAGATCACTCACCAGTTCCTGATTCTCCGGTGGTACACAGCACTCGATCAGTTTATCCAGCATACGCATCATTTCTTCTTTTGTAAAAGCTCTGCTGTCCAACAAAATTTTCGTAATTGCCAGAACTTCTTCATTTGAGAAACGCATACCCTCTTCCTGTTCCAGACGGTATCCATTCTTTCTTCTGTCATAAATCAATTCATTCTGAACCCCGAAATCGTCGACGCGTTCGTGCAGATAACAGCGAATCTCATCCAGATCTCTCTGAATACTTTTTTCATCTACACCAAACTGCTGCCCTGCCTTTGCTTTATTAACAACCTTCCCACTCATTAACAGATCAAACATTTTTAAAACGCGTTCTGCTTTTCCAGTTTTTCTTTTCGTTTTTTCGCTCTCGCTCAGTTTTATCATCTCCGTTTTTATATTTTGCACATATTTTTTTATCTTTTTTCATTTTTTCTGTGCATTTTTACTTTTCAATTATAGCACATATACAATGTTTTTTCCACAAACTTCTTTATCTAATTTTCATATTCTTCAAAAACTTCATCAACAACAGCACTCATTGTTAACATATTCTGTGCTTCTCCATCAATGCCCATATATTCTGTGGAAAATGTCCCCTGATCCTTATCGACAGCAAACTGAAAACATATATCTACGGTATCATCGTTATACAAACAGTTTCCACGAAACTCCACAATATTTCTTCCATCATCTGCCTGAAAATATTTCCAGCTTATATTCGAAAAATATTCCCCAAATGCCTCCTGATATGTGATGTCCGGATAGCCTTTCGGAGATCCGTTTTTTACCATTTGAATGTAATCATTCCCAGAAGGCATTAAAGTTACAACCACAATCAGGAAAATACTTGAAAAAACTCCAATCATGGCTGTCCAATACAATTTTTTTAACCGCATAGCTTTTTTATACTGACTGAATGGATTAATCGGCAGATCGTGATTTTCTTCTTTCGCAATAAAATCAAGAATAGCATTCTCTTCCACAATGATCCTGTAGTTCATTTTTGCTTTTGCGCTTTCATCCCTTAATACAAAAATTCTGTCATTTTCCAGATAAAGTTTATGTTTACCTGCTTTTCCCTGTATCTCAATGATTCCCTGTTCATTAAAATACACCTGTTTTACCAGACTACAGTTCATATTTCTGATCATCTGCAACAATTCTTCCAAATTATTTAACTTTGTCTGCAGCCCTCCGGCATATTTTTTTACCTTTTTTGCTGTCAGAAACGGGTTTGCAATTGCCAATGTCCCGGCTGTCAGAAATGACACTCCAAAAATAAATACCAATAAATCTTTTACACTTTCCATAATAAGTAGTCCTCCTTTGTTTTTTGATATCTTCATTCTAACAGCCTGCATGGACATATATTGTACATCTTCATTATCAAATTGCCATTTTTTATTATAGCAATTTTTTCTTTCCATATAAAAAATACCGTCTTGTATCTACAAGACGGTACCTCAAATAAAAGCTTAACGCTATTGATATCCATTTATTTTAATTCATCTTCCAGCAATAACGCTGCATCCTTTACACAGTCAATGCATTCTCTCCTGACAACCCCATCTGCAATACCTTTGAGTTCTTTACAGATAACGGTACCATTTTGTTCCTTGAATCTGCTGATGATTCGTCTTGCACTCTGCATTGTTTTCTGCGGATTTTTATTGATCATACCCAATACATTTACTGCTCCGATGATTGCTCCGCATGTTGCTTCCATACTGCCACCCATGCCTACCGCAAATCCCTGTGTAAGATTTTTGACTGTTTCTTCATCCAGCCCTGCCTGTTCACAATACGTACATGCCACAGCCTGCGCACAGTTATAACCACACATTTTTCTTTGAACTGCCTCTTTTACTTTTGATTCCATCTTTTTCTTTCCTTTTCTTTTTGTAATTAGGAAGGGGATTTCATCCAGCTATTTTTCTGAGAACAACTGCTGCTTGCGCGCAATCATCTCATCAATCCTCTTCATATACAGCCCGACATCTTTGACATTCTCACACCGCTCGATCCGGTGTGTGCCATCCGCATTCGGCTGCGGCCATACCCGTTTGGTAGATGCCCCTGCGCCACAGGCAACGATTGTCTGGCGTTCCTCCATGATTAACACGTTATACACCCCTGCCTTGCCCGGCTTGGCATATCCCACGTTTTCCATATTTCCCGCCATTCCTTTCTGACGGTACAGATAATACGGAGAGAGTCCCATCTGATGACAGTATTCGGCACACAGATCCATGTGCTCCTGCGTATTGACCATCATCATGCTCTCATAGCGGTCCTTGAAAATGTTTAACCGTGCCGCACGCTTGATGGCAAGTGAATGGATCGTGATATTATCCGGATCGAGTTCTTTTAAAATCTCCATCGTATTTCGCACATCCGCAAGGTTCTCTTCCGGAAGCCCCATAATCAGATCCATGTTGATATTGTCAAATCCCAGTTTTCTTGCCATGCGAAAACTTTCTATCGTCTGTTCGACCGTATGATGACGTCCGATCAGATCGAGCGTTTTCTGCTTCATGGTCTGCGGATTGATGGATATACGGCTGATGCCATTCTTTCGCAGCACCAGAAGTTTTTCTTCCGTGATGGAATCCGGCCGCCCTGCTTCCACCGTAAATTCCAGACAATCTCCCAGATCAAAACTGCATCTGATCTTGCGGATCAGACGATCCAGCTGGTATGGCTCAAGTGTGGTCGGTGTCCCTCCCCCGATATAGATTGAATTCAGTTTGCGATGATAATTCTTTGCGGCAACATAATCCAGTTCCTTTTCCAGTGCGTCCAGATACGCATCAACCTGTGTTTTCCAGGACGTCAGCGGATAGGAAGTAAACGAACAGTACAGACAGGTGCTCGGGCAAAACGGTATGCCGATATACAGACTGTATCCATTCTTATAATCCAGCCGGGAAAGCAATGCCCGCTCACGCTCTGCAATGGCAATCGACAGATTGATTTTCTCATCGGATGCCAGATAGGTCTGTTTCATATAGGAAGCAATCTCTTCTTTTGTTTTTCCCTCATCAAGCATCTGCATCGGAATCTTCGTCGGACGGATACCGGTCAGTGTACCCCATGGCAGCGGCTGTCCCGTCTCTTCCTCCAGCAGGCGGTACAGATGTTCCTTCAATGCATTCTTTGTCTCTGTACGATTGGAAAAATCCACCGCAAAGGTACGCAGTGCCGGACCATCCGGCGCGTCATCCCAGGCGATGGAAATTCTGTCATCCGCATAATCAATCGAAAAATGGGAACTCCCCGCTTCTTCCTGCTCCGCAGAATGATTGGTACACGCCACATTTTTTTCGTCCGCATGCGCTTCCTTCGTATAGTAAAGCTCCACATCTTCCTTCGGGAAAAACGCTTTAATCAGCGAATGAATATCATATTCAAATTCTGTTCTGTTTAATGTTACAGTAATCATAAGTATGGATTGTACATCCTCTCGTTTTCAATAGTCGTTACATCGTTGTGTCCCGGATAAACGGTCGTGCGGTCCGGCAGTGTCATCAGCTTTTCCTTGATGGAACGAATGATATCAGACATGCTTCCGCCCGGAAAATCGGTACGTCCTACCGATGTGCAAAACAGTGTATCTCCGGAAAATACCACATTTTCGTATGGGAAATAGTAACAGCATCCCCCCGGTGTATGTCCCGGTGTGTGCAGTACCCGGATATGAAATCCTGCCAGATCCAGTTCCTGCTCATCCTTTAAATATATGTCCGCATGGAACACGTGGTGTTCCCCTGTCATGTGGCATAAATTCATCTCTTCATTTTCCAGCGTTTCTTTTTCCGTCTCATAGGCATAGACCGGAATCGAAAATTCTTTTGCCAGATCTGCTGCTCCGGTTGCATGGTCAAAATGTCCATGTGTCAGCAGAATTGCCACCGGTGTACATCCTTCCTGACGCACACGCTCCGCCAGCTGCTTGGGACTGTAGCCCGGATCAATAATGATCAGTTCTTTTGTCTCATCATTGATTGCAAAATAGCAGTTGGTCTGTACCGGCCCTACCACATAGTGATTTATTTTTAATTTTGCCATTCTCTTCCTCCTGTCGGCGCAACCTTAGCCAGTCGTCCGCTCCACATCCATCACGCTCTCAATCTGTCGGATCTTTTCCACAATTTTTGTGATCTGTCCCCTGCCTTTTGTCTGGAAGGCCACATCAATTGTTGCGATCCCCTGCTTGCTGGTCTTCGAGTGAATCCCGGAAATATTGATCTCCGCCTCTGTAAATACTTTGGTAATATCCACAAGAAGTCCGGAACGGTCGTGACAGAAAATCTTGATTTCCGCATGATACTCGCCAAACTGTTCTTTGTCTGCACCCTCCTGCCACTCAGCTTCAATCAGGCGCACACGCTCCATATCGGACAAATGCAGAATATTGACACAGTCGGTACGGTGGATCGACACACCACGTCCGCGGGTGACAAATCCCACAATCTCATCTCCCGGAACCGGGCTACAGCACTTACTGAAATGCACAGCCACATCATAAAGTCCCTTGACCACAATTCCGCTCTTGGAATGCTTTGGCATATCCTCCTGCTTATTCTCCCCAACAGCCTCAAGCACTTCCTGATCTGTCAGCGTAATCGGATGATCCTTGCGGTATTCATCGTACATACGGTTTACAATCTGGCTTTCTTTCAATCCTCCGTGTCCTACGGTTGCCAGACAGGAATTCCAGTCATGGAACCCGTATTTGCGGATAATCTTTCCCTGATATTCCGGCTTATTGATTTCTCCGAAATTGATTCCCTTTGCCTTGGCATAATTGTTAATCAGTTCCTTGCCGTGCAGAATATTTTCTTCTTTTAATTCGCTGCGGAACCACTGATTGATCTTGTTCTTGGCCTGTGTGCTCTTGACAATGGAAAGCCAGTCACGGCTCGGTCCCTTGGAGTTCTGGGAAGTGATGACCTCAATCCGGTCTCCGTTCTGGATCACATAGTCAATCGGCACCAGCTTGCCATTGACTTTGGCACCTACCATCTTATTTCCCACAGCAGAGTGAATGCTGTACGCAAAATCAATCGGTGTGGAACCGTTTGGCAGGTTCTTTACATCTCCGGACGGGGTAAAACAGAACACGGTATCGGAAAACAGATCCAGATCACTCTTTAAAAGTGTCATAAACTCTTTATTATCCGACATGTCACGCTGCCACTCAAGGATCTGGCGCAGCCAGCTTAATTTTTCTTCTTCGGTTACGGTCGTGGAAGTGGTTACCCCATTGTTCACTTCCTTGTATTTCCAGTGCGCCGCAATACCGTATTCTGCGGTACGGTGCATCTCAAACGTACGGATCTGAATCTCAAACGGCTGTCCGCTCGGTCCGATCAGTGTCGTATGCAAAGACTGATACATATTCGGTTTTGGCATGGCAATATAGTCTTTGAAACGGCCCGGAATCGGTTTATATTTTTCGTGCATGATACCCAGAGCCGCATAGCAGTCTTTTACGGTATCCACAATGATACGGATGGCAAACAGATCATAAATCTGATCAATGGTCTTGTTCTGGTTCACCATCTTTTTATAAATGGAGAAAAAATGCTTGGCACGTCCGGAAATCTCCGCTTTGATGCCAGCCTCTTCAATTTCCCTGCGCACATCGACAACCAGTCCCTGTACATAGGCATCCCGCACATTTTTGCGCAGTGCAACCTTTTCCACCAGATCATAGTAAGCCTCCGGCTCCAGATATTTAAGAGAAAGATCTTCCAGTTCAATCTTGATCTTGCTGATACCAAGACGCTGCGCGATCGGGCAGTAAATCTCCTGTGTCTCACGGGCGATCCGCTGCTGTGCCTCCTTGGACTGGTATTTTAAGGTACGCATATTGTGCAGACGATCCGCCAGTTTGATCATAATGACACGGATATCTTTCGCCATGGCAAGAAACATCTTGCGCAGATTCTCCGCCTGCATCTCCAGACGGTCTGCATTCTTGTCCTTCGGATTTTTAATATTATCCGTCAGATGCAGATGCTGCAGCTTGGTTACACCATCCACGAGAAGAAGGACTTCATCCCCGAATTCCTCCCGCATCTGTTCTTCGGTCATCACGGTATCTTCCAGCACATCATGCAACAGACCCGCAGCAATGGTTTCCTTGTCCAGTTCCAGCTCTGCCAGAATGATTGCCACACAGAGCGGATGGATAATATATGCCTCTCCGGATTTACGCACCTGTCCTTTGTGCGCCTCAAAAGCGACATGATATGCCTTTTCAATTAATGTGATATCCGTGGAGGGATGGTATTTCCGGATACTTGCAATCAGTTCGTCATACAAGTCCTCCGGCTTGGAAAATTCCTGAATTGGTTTAATGTTGTCGGAACCCGAATGATACTCGCGCTCAATTCGTTCCAGTTCTTCTGTAGAAATATCTGCCATGCGTTCACCTACTTTTTCCATATGCCATAATATAATAGATTATTATAATTTATAATTTTTCATATTGCAATGGTTTCCCCTAAGAAAACTCGTAGACCTAAAATGAAATTTTAAATTCCACTGCCCTACAGGGCGGTAGAATTTAGTCCTG
>ERZ773193.1479-NODE-1479-length-29295-cov-5.131874_pt1 | contig 29295 bp, 28 predicted proteins | sample MGYA00511110_ERZ773193 | MGnify/ENA primary metagenome ERZ773193 (study PRJEB29015, sample SAMEA2737784) | human gut metagenome | biome: human gut; feature: human-associated habitat; material: faeces | place: China | collected 2012 ...
TTCAGCGTCCGGCAAAAGGGGGTTCCACCCCTGCTTTTGCCTGCCAGCGTGCTGCAATTGCCCCGTTGCCTTGTCTGAATTTACATTCTTGATTCTCATGATTCAACTTTATTTGAATTAGACAGCTTTAAAAAATGCAATTGCAGCAGGAAAACAAATTGCAAAATCAAGTTTGCTCCGCAAATGTGGGCTGCTCGCCCACACCTCGCCAACATTTTTGAAAAATTGTTGGATCAAAAAACTTTTTATTTTGCCTGCGGCTCGCATCCTGCAACCAATTTCACACAAAATAAAACCAGCAGACCCTTGTTTCAGACAAGAATCTGCTGGTTTTTCTATATCAAAATGCAGTTAAATTTTTCTTACGGGGTATAGCTGATGGTGACATATGCCAGCACATCATTGGCAAACTCAAACTTATAGGAGCTGTTGCCGTAATACTTTTCCGCTTCCTTTTCATAAGTGTAGGATTCCGAATGATAATCGCTGTCATCCGACTGGTAAGTATAAATGTTATCTGGGTCTGGTTCGCCGGAGTTGGCAAGCAGTTCTTCCTGTGTCATGGTCAGTGGGAAGTTAAATTCCAGAATATCTTGCGGTTCATCGTAAATCGGCATGTATACATTATCAATAAAGCATTCCGATGCCTTCTTGTTGTCGGAAGAATCATTCAATACCCGAACCTGTGCAAACGAGCGTTCGCCGAGTTTGATTTCAAAGGAGGAAGATTCATAGCGTGGGTTGATGTTGTTGCCGGCGTTTGCCAAGTCATTTTCATCGAACGGAACACCGTCATCAATCAGTTCCTGTAAGGTCGTCTTTCCGAGCGTGTAAGTTTTTCCATTGATTTTGAAACTCATGTTGTCGAAGTCTGCCCACAAGTTTCCGTCTTTGCTGGTATCTTTTTCTTTGGCAGCCGTTGTTGTTTCTGCATCTTCTGCATCAGCAGATTCTTCAGCTGTTGTTTCTGTTTCAGCCTCTGTTTCTTCGGCTTCTAATTCTGCTGTGGTTTCTGTTTCTGTCGCTGTCGTTGCAGCAGTTGTTTCCGCTACACTGGAAGAATTCGCTGTGCTGGTTCTGTCGCATCCCGTCAGCAGGCAACCAGCCATCAGGCTCAGAAACAGGCAGATAGAAAGTGCTTTTTTCATGTTGTCAAAACTCCTCTTTTTCCAAATTTTCCATAAAACACAAAAAGCCTTGGAATGAAAACTTCCAAGGCTTTTGATTGGTGACCCGTACGGGAATCGAACCCATGATTCCGCCGTGAAAGGGCGGTGTCTTAACCGCTTGACCAACGGGCCGAAAAATCGCAGAAAAAAACGTGCAAGCAAGATGTGTTGTTGGTGACCCGTACGGGAATTGAACCCATGATTCCGCCGTGAAAGGGCGGTGTCTTAACCTCTTGACCAACGGGCCAGAAATGGTAGCGGCAGCAGGATTCGAACCAGCGACCAATCGGGTATGAACCGAGTACTCTAGCCAACTGAGCTATGCCGCCACCTGTCATCAACAGATCCAAGCAGAACACATTTCATTTCTGCGACTTTTATAGTATACTACAAAAACGGCAAAAAGTCAAGCTTTTTTTCAAAAAAAATGATTTTTGTTAAAAAAGACGAAAAATAGGGGAAAATTTCAGTGAAAATAGCGAGTTTCAACAATTCTTTCAACCTTTCAACAGACTTGCTAAAAATTGGATGTCCCAATTTCTGATTCTTGACACATAGTCGGTTTCATGGTATACTAAATGATAAGTATGCTGTGAACTCCTTCACAGCCATTTTTTCAGAAAAATGCAAGCAGAAAGGCGGTTATGAATATGCCAATTCGTGTAGGGATGGTATCCCTTGGATGTTCAAAAAACTTGGTAGACAGCGAACGAATGCTGTTTAAACTCCGGAAACATGGGTATACCCTGGTCAAAGAACCGGGTGATGCAGATGTTGTGGTTGTCAACACCTGCGGTTTTATTCAGTCGGCAAAAGAAGAGGCAATTGAAACGATTCTGGAACTGGCAGAGCTGAAAAAAGAAGGCACAATTCAGAAAATCATTCTGACGGGCTGCCTGACCGAACGGTATCAGGAAGAAGTTGCAGATCAGTTTGAAGAAGTGGATGCCGTTGTTGGAATCGGCAACCAGAAAGACATTGTTTCCATTCTGGAATCGGTTCTGAAGAAAGACAGAGTGGTACAATTCGCTCCGAAAAGCGATGCAGAGTTGACGGGCGATCGGATTATTACAACGCTGCCGTTCTATTCTTATTTAAAGGTTGCAGAGGGATGCAGCAATCGTTGCAGCTACTGTGCAATTCCGAAGATTCGAGGCCCATACCGCAGCGTACCGATGGAAGAGGTGCTGGAAGAGGCAAATCGGCTTGCAGAACGTGGTGTAACGGAATTGATCGTCATTGCACAGGATACCACGCAGTACGGCAAAGACCTGTATGGGGAATCCCGTCTGCCGCAGCTGCTGAAAGCCCTCTGTGAAATCCCAACGGTGCATTGGGTGCGGGTGCTGTACTGTTATCCGGAACGGATCACAGATGAACTGCTGGATGTGATGGCAGCAGAAGAAAAAATCGTCAAATATCTGGATATTCCGATTCAGCATTGTGACGGGGAGATTCTCCGCCGGATGTATCGTCCGGGCAATGAAACCATGCTGCGGAATCTGATTGCAAAGATTCGGGAGAAAATGCCGGATGTCACCCTGCGAACCACATTGATTACGGGTTTCCCAGGCGAAACGAAAGAGCAGTTCAACGCTCTGGGGGATTTCGTGCAGGATATGCAGTTTGACCGGCTGGGCTGCTTTGCCTACTCCGAAGAAGAGGGAACAGACGCTGCCGAATACGAAGACCAGATTGATGAAGAAACCCGGGAACATCGGGCAGAAATCCTGATGCAGCAGCAGGCAGAATTGCACGCAGAAAAGAATGCTGCAAAAATCGGCACACAGATGGAAGCGGTTATTGAAGGCTTTGACCCGTGGGCAGGCTGCTATTTTGGCAGAACACGGGCAGATGCACCGGAGATTGACGGAAAAATCTTCATCCGCCGGACGAAGGAACACCAGTGCGGTGACTATGTACAGGTAGAAGTCTTTGATACGATAGATTATGACCTGCTGGCAGAGGAGGTAGAAGAAGCATGAATTTGCCGAACAAGCTGACTTGTCTGCGAGTACTGCTAATTCCAGTATTTTTGATTTTCCTGTACATTGGAGCAATTCCCTATCATTTTCTGTTGGCGTTGGTGGTCTTTGCCGCAGCTTCTATTACAGATGCCTTGGATGGAAAGATTGCCCGTGCACGGGGCTTGGTAACAAACTTCGGGAAATTTCTCGACCCGCTGGCAGATAAAGTGCTGGTCATTACTGCCCTGCTGGCATTTATCGAGCTGGACGAAATGCAGATTTCAGCGATTCCAGTAATGATTATCGTAGCAAGGGAATTTATGGTTTCCGGTTTGCGGATGTTGACTGCCAGCGAAGGCGTTGTAGTTGCTGCTGGAATTTGGGGCAAGCTGAAAACAGCGTTTACTATGGTGACGATTGTTGCCATCTTAATTTACTGTTCGCTGACAGGAGATTTCAACTGTGCGATTCCGGAAGCCGTTAAAACATGGGGCTTGAACGGCTTGCTCTGGATTTCCACTGTTTTGACGATCATCTCTGGATGCGGATACTTAAAGGGCTACTGGTCTTATATCAATACCGATAAATAACAGGAAAGGATGTACCCTATCATGATGAAAAAAGGATTGGCTGCCGCTGCAGCCCTGTTGATATTGTTGACCGCTGTCGGATGCAGCGATCAAGATACATCATCTTCCACCGCAGATACGGCTTCTTCTGTCACCACTGCGGAAACAACATCCACCGAGGTGACCACAACCGTGGACATCGAAGCACTGATGCCGCAGGAGGAAGAACTTGACCCAACCCTGATTCCTTTTCAGGACATTGCGTTTCAAGTGCCAGCAGGCTGGGGTAATTTGAGCGTAGAAAATCTGGTTGTCTGGTATCCGAACGATGGTTCTGGTTCACTGACGGTACAGTGTTTTCCAGAAGATGAACTGGAAATCACCGGAACAGATGAAAAAGACTTGCTGAAAAATCTGGGACAGAACCTTGCAAAGGGACAGACGGTTTTCTCTGAGGTTTGGAATGAATTGCTGGGAACAGATGCCTATGCGATTACCTATTCTCCGGAAACGGACGCAAGTGTAGATACCGCCCAGAAAGTGAATCTGTCGGTTTTGTTCTATGTGAACGATTTGCCGTATGCTATGACGTTTGCAAACTACACCGGAACAAGTCCGGTTCTGAAAAATTCCGGTGCAATTCTGAACACCGTGCAACTTCGAGATGCATCCGATTCGACAGATACAACCGATGCAACTGACACAGCAACCGATGAAACCAATACAGAAACAGAAACGGAAGCTACCACCAGCGAAAGCGAAAATTAAAAATTCTAGTCATAAAAAATAACACAAAAAGAAGCCGCACAGCGGAGAGAAAATCTCTTCCGCTGTGCGGCTTTTTACGGTTGTAGAATCGGGGCTGCCGTTAGGCGTTTTGCTTTTGCTCGTCCGGCAATCCACGGGAAAGCCAGGTAGCTGCTAAGTCCAATGCTGCATACAAGGACGGTCGCTTGGCAGTTCGGAGACTTTTGTTTTCATCGGTGGACAAATCATAGACCTGTAATTCGCTGGCAATCGGAATGACACCGCTGGTATCTTTCTTGGTGACACGAATCATAATGACGTGCGACTCGCACATATAGCCATAGTAAAAGCAATCGCCGGAACGTACCAACGGATAGCCTTTGTAAAAGAGAAAGTTTTGCTCCACGATACCCATCCTTTCTTTGTGTAACTTGGTTTGTGTCTGTTGTTTGGGCGGAGAACTTACTGCCACGAGGTCTGGAAGTCTTCGTCTGTATCGAAGATGTCAAGATTATGCCGCAGGGCATCCAGATAAGAAGACCGACACTGGAAGCTCAGTTCACCGTTTACAGTGATATAGCAATTGAAGTCGTCGATTTGATAGAATGCAACGGTACGGTCTTCGCTGCCATCAGAAGTCTTGTAGTGGATTTCTGCATCCGGTGTTCCGGTTGGAGCATCGCCTAAAACCACTTCTTCCGCAGTGGTTTGCAGCAGGAAGGCATAGAATTGCCGATAGCGTTCGGTGTCAATTTCCGACTTGCCATCTCTGGTGATGGAAGCAGTGTCCTTATCTGTACCGCTGTTCTCGAATGTGGTTTTCTTGCCGTCTACGGTAACATCCAGCTCGCTGATGTCCCAAACATAAGTGGTGAAAATCAGCTTGGAAGCCAGACCGGTCGGGGTAATGGTTGCCCACGGGCATTTATCCGCAGCAATCGCATAAATCACATTGCCATCATCCAGCTGTACCGGATAATAAGTGGTTGCAGTGGAAGTGGTTGCGGTACTGTCATCGGTAGAAATGTCGTCAGCCTCGGTGACAACATCGCCGATTTTCAGGGTGTAAGTCGTGCCGCCTTCGCATTCCAGCGTCAGGGTTGCGAACGGGTCAGAAATGCCATAGTCCTCCAAATCCTGTTCACTCGGACGAACAGCCAGAATCTTGCTGGCAGACAAGCCAAACAATCCCTCAATGACATCCTTAGACCGTTCTACGCTCAAATAAGCAGAAATCGGAGAAGTCATCTTGTGGGTGGACTGGGTGTTGCCGCTCTCGCCGTCATTGCTGGTGTCCCGATGTTCGAGGACAATCGGCGTATCGATGTCTTTCCGTTCGATGGTAACAGTGTTGATGGTTGGCATATTGTCGTCATCCGGCTTTTCCAGCACGGTTGTAGCCAAAAAGTCAGTGTCTGCCTTGCTGAAGTTTGCCAGCAGGGAAGTCTTAACGGCATAAACCGTATCACTGTCCGCCAGAGCGAAATAGTTGCAGCTTGCACCGGAAACGCTGCCACCGATGCGGAACGCAAAGGTCGTTCCATCATCGAACTGCATGCTGACTTGTGTGGCATCCTTGCCCAGCCCGAACTTGTCGAGGTCGGTTGCGTGTTCTTCCACACACTGGTCAGCCTGTAGGCTGGCGGTGTTGTTGGCAAGTGTTCCAAGCAGGGATTCGTTGGTGGGAATATCCTCCCAGCCAGAAATCCGGAAGATTGCCGATTCGGTTTCTGTCGTCGTAGAAGTAGAAGTGGAATCGGTTGTATCCGTTGCGGTGGTCGTCTTTTCTGCCTTGACCCGAACTACTTCATAGCTGCCGGTTGCGTTGGTAACAGAAATCTGTTTCACATTGTCTGCGGACTCGTCCGAGAGTGTCAATGCTGCGAGGTCTTCTGCGGATTGTGTGGTAGCAGCAGTGGCATCACTGCTGCTGTCCTCCTTGCCAGACGGACGGGTCAGCAAGACAACACTGCCAGCCAGCAGTACCACAACGGCAGCCCCGCAAATCACACCAATCATTCGTTTTTGCATAGGTCACGCCATCCTTTCTGCAATTAGCGGCTCTTTCTGCGTGCCCAGATGACAATGCCAATCACAATCGTAATTGCCGGGAAGACAACCAGAACGACTGTGGTGAGCAACTTCATCTGAGAAGCAGTTGTATTCATCGAAGTGATGTTCATATCCTTTGCAGTGATGACGATGTTGTCAGATTTTCCGCAAATGGTGTTCAGTGCACTGATGAAGTAATCCGCATTGTTATAGGAGGTATCCTGTGCAACGTAGTAATCGAAGTAACCCATCGAACCGATGACCATGACATCACTTTCAATTTGACCATTATCCTGTGCGACCTGATTCTGAGAGAATGCCATGACAGAATAACTGCTGCGGTCAGCATTGGCAGCATCAAAGGTTGTAGTGGTGGTTGTTTCTTCCGTGGTTTCCTCGGTTGCTTCGGTGGTGGTAACACCGTTCTGTGCATCCCAGGCAGCCTCTGCCCGTTCCGAGTTGCTATCGAGATTCAGCGGAACGCAGTAAGCAGAATCTGCGGTATCCAGCAGGTCGGTAACCACTCTGCCATTGTTGGCATCTCTGGTGAGAATTGGACGGGAAACCGGAGCGATGATCGGCAGGGAAGTGTTAGAAAGTCCGCTGCTGTAGTCGCTGCTGGTCTGGTTGACAATTGGAGCATACATTCTCTGATTGCCGGCAACGAGCAAGGTAACTGCCTGCTGGGTGCTGGAGTTGTCGTCAATGACATAGCTGTTATCGACCACAATGTTCCAATCCTTCAGGAATGCGTCCAGATTTGGGGTGTTGCCCTGTGTAAAGTCGGCGATGTAGAGTAACCGTTTGCCGAGGTTGCCGTCATTGTGCAGGAATGTTTCTAGCTTGTCGATGGCATCGACGGTGAGGTCGTTGACCGGAGCTGGCAGCACCAGCAAATCATAGTCATCCGGAGAAATGGTATCGGTGACCATATCCAGCTGTGTAACATCATAGCCGTTGTCGTCCAGCAGCGTGCTCAGAACCTTGGCAGCATACTGGTTGCCCTGTGTCGGGCTGTAGATGGTGTTGCCGTTGGAAGTGCCGATAAAGCCAACTCGCTGCGGGTTTGCATCGGTAACATTCATGATGGCGTTGGTGAGGGACTGTTCGCCCTTGAATGCGGTGATGCATTCGGACAGGGAAACCTGTCCATAATAATAATACTGCAACTTATCCTGATCCATGTCAAAGAAGTCAGACAGTGGGAATACCTTTACACGGTCGCCGCTGCAAACAATGACATTATCAGAACTAATCGTACCGCTGTACTTGCTCTGATACTTTGAGAGAATATCCGGATCTTTGGTGGTGTCGAAGTAAGTTACTTCGATTTCACTGGAATAGCCCTGATATTTTTTCAGCAGTTCCGTCACCATTTTCAGATAGGAGTCCTTTTCCAAGGTGCTTTCCTCGCTGGAAACGGCAATTTCAACGGGTTCGGTAAGGTTTTTGATATAGTCAATGGTTTCATCCGAAACTTCGTACAAGTTGGATGATGTCAGGTCGATTTTGGCGTTCGGATACCGTTCCACCAATAATCCGACAACGACATTCACTAAAACCACGATTGCTGTGACAATGACGGTAATGGCAAACGCAATGCCGCCGTATTTCATCTTCTTTTTCCGCTGTCTTTGTTTGATCAGCTTTGCATCCTGTTGTTCCATAATCGTTTTCAGCCTCCTTCTTACCGCCAACGTCTGGTTTCAAATACTCGGACGGTAAAGAAATTAAACAGAACCGCCGTGCTGATATAGAGCAGAACGCTGGACAGGTTAAACAGTCCATAAGTAAAGTCATAAATGCGGCTGAAGAATGAAACCGATTCCATCACATTGCCGAGCCAGCCCACAAGGGTGCTGAGGACAGTGCTTTTGCTGGAAAGAGAATCTGCACTGCTGGAAACTGTTCCGCTCAGGTAGTCAATCATATAGAGGACAACCAGAGAAACAATGCCCAAAACATAGGCGATGAACTGGTTTGCTGTGAATGCAGACAAAAACAGGGTGATTGCCATGAACGCCGCTCCCATGAGGAAGAGGGCGATAAAGTTGGAAAAGACAATCGACCATGCAACCGTGCCGAAGAAGCTCAGCAGAATGGCATAGACAAAGACAATGGCAATGCCCATTGCATAGACGGTCAGGGCGGCAAAATACTTGCCGAGGACAATGCCGCCGAGGGAAACCGGTGCGGTCAAGAGTCCTTGGTCGGTTTTCTGTGCACGTTCTTCTGAAAGCAGACGCATCGTCAGCAGCGGCAGAATCAAAACCATGACCAACCGCATCCATGCAAAATAGTTACTCATATCTGTACGGGCATAGTTCAGACAGAACAGCCAGAACAGAACACCCGATCCCAGATAGAATACCGTCAGAAAGACCGGGCCGATGGCGGAGTTGAAGAAAGACCCCAACTCTCTCCGATAAATCGCTCCCATGTTACTTTGCCTCCTCTTGTTTGGTGTCGGGTTGTTTTGCTGCCGGAGCAGGTTTTTTCGGTGCAGCATCCGGCTTGGTTTTTGTTTGTTCCGGTGTCCATTCGCCCATGGTCACCTTGAGGAAGATGTCTTCCAGTGTCAGCAGACCGCTTTCCATGCGGTAGATGTTCCAGCCGTGTTCCTGTGCAACGGCATTGACTGCCTTTCGCAGGTCGGCGTTGTTCTTCGGTTCGATTTCGTAATCGAACAAGCCAGCTTCCAGCTGTGTGGACTGCTGTACCTTTGCCACGTCTGGAATTGCACGCAGAGCCTGTAAAACGTCTGCTTCTGCACCATCCAGCCGTACCTTGAGACGGTGGTTCTGGGACATGGACTGTGCGAGGGTGTCAATTGCACCATCTGCCATCAGTTTGCCCTTGTTGATGATGATGACCCGGTCACAGACTGCCTGAATTTCCGACAGGATGTGGGAAGAGAGAATGACGGTGTGTCGTTTTCCGAGCCGCTTAATCAGGTTTCGGATTTCCATCATTTGTTTTGGGTCAAGACCAACGGTTGGTTCATCGAGAATCAGGATGGGCGGATTGCCAACGAGTGCCTGTGCCAGACCGACACGCTGCCGGTAACCTTTGGACAGATTCTTGATGATGCGGTCTTGCACATCACTGATTTTGCAGAGGTTGCAGATTTCAGTGAGGTGTGCTTTGCGGGGGAGTTTGCACTTTTTCAGGTCATAGACGAACCGCAGGTAGCCCATAACGGTCATTTCCTGATAGAGTGGCGGCAGTTCCGGCAGGTAGCCGATTTCCCGTTTTGCCTGGATGGGATTGTCCAGAATGTTGATGTCGTTAATCAAAGCTTCTCCGGAGGAAGAGCTGATGTAACCGGTCAACATGTTCATTGTGGTGGATTTTCCGGCACCGTTCGGCCCTAAAAAGCCCACAATTTCACCATCTTGTACGGTGAAGCTGATGTCATCGACTGCAAGGTGACTGCCGTAACGCTTGGTCAGATGATTTACCGTAATCATGCGAAAAGAAGACCTCCCTATTTTGATGCAGCTGCAAGGGGATTGCAGCTGTTTTTCATTTAGAGTCGGCAAAAAAAGGAGCAAGGGTGCATCCCCAGCCCCTTTTTCAACCGACTCCCGAATGATTATAGTCGGATATTGTGAAAATGCTGTGATAATCTTACGAAAGGCGGTTTATACCGTCCTGAACCCGCTTGAGGGTTTCGTCTTTGCCCAAAATGGCACAGAGTTCAATGCCGCCGCCCGGTGTAAACGGCTTGCCGGAGAGGGCAGTCCGCAGCGGCCAAAGCATCCAGCCATTCTTTACGCCGAGTTCGCCGATTCTTGCGAAAACAGCAGCATGAATGCCGTCCACTGTCCAATCAGAAATACCTTCGAGAACCGGCAGGATTTCCGTGAGGGCTTCCTTGGCGGTTTCCGGTGTAGTTTTCATCTTCTTGTGGCGGTACAGTTCTACGTCATAATCCGGCAGGGCATCAATAAAGTCTACCTGTTCCGGAATGTCGGTGAACAGTTCCGTTCTTGGCTGCAAAACGTGGCAGAGCAGCTGTAAGTCTGCGGTTTCGCTGTGAACCACCTGACGGATGTACGGAATGGCTTTTTCTGCAAAAGCTTCCGGTGTCATCTTGCGGATATATTCGCCGTTGATGGCTTTCAGCTTAACCGGGTCAAACAGTGCCGGAGATTTGCTGATACCGGAGATTTCAAACGCCTGAATCAGTTCGTCCATGGTGAAGATTTCCTGTTCACCAGTTGGAGCCCAGCCCAGCAGAGCGATGAAGTTGATGATGGCTTCCGGTAGATAGCCCTTTTCGAGCAGATCCTGGAAGGAGGCATCCCCGTTCCGCTTGGAAAGCTTGTGGGTCTTGTCCTTCATGACCGGAGAACAATGGATATAAACCGGAACATCCCAGCCGAATGCCTGATAGAGCAGGTTATACTTCGGAGCGGAAGAAAGATATTCGTTCCCACGGATGACGTGGGTAATGCCCATCAGGTGGTCGTCTACAACATTTGCGAAGTTGTAAGTCGGCATGCCATCGGTTTTAATCAGAATCTGGTCATCCAGTGTGCTGTTTTCTACGGTGATATCGCCATAAACTTCATCGTGGAATGTGGTTGTACCATCGAGCGGCATCTTCTGGCGGATAACATACGGAACACCAGCGTCCAGCTTTTCCTGAATTTCTTCCGGTGTCAGATTCCGGCAGTGCCGGTCATACATCGGGGCGATGTGAGAAGCTTCCTGAATCTTCCGGACTTCTTCGAGCCGTTCCTTGCCGCAGAAGCAGTAGTAAGCGTGACCGCTCTTGACCAGCTGTTCTGCATAGCCCTTGAACATACCCATCCGTTCGGACTGCACATAAGGGCCAACTGGGCCGCCGATATCCGGGCCTTCGTCCCACTTCAAGCCAGCGATGCGGAGGGTGTTATAGATAATATCAACCGCTCCTTCGACATACCGTTCCTGGTCGGTATCTTCGATTCGGAGAATAAAGTCGCCGTCATATTTTTTTGCCAGCAGATAGGCATACAGAGCGGTTCTCAGGTTACCGATGTGCATATAGCCAGTCGGGCTTGGTGCAAACCGTGTTCTGACACGTTTTTCCATGAGAAAAAAACTTCCTTTCGTTTGATAAATATAGGTATAATGATAATGTGGGGGAGTACTGGGCTTTACTGCTTGCAGGCAGCTTGTACGGTGCGGATGTTGTCCGCAATGGCAGCTTTCAGCTCGTCCAGACCGGAGAACTTTTGTTCTTTCCGCAGAAAGTCCAGCAGTTCGATTCGACAGAACTGCCCGTATAAATCCCCTTGAAAGCCTAATAAGTGGGTTTCCGCAACTGGAATGCAGGCATTGGAAACGGTTGGCTTTGTGCCGATGTTGGTCACGCCGTTCCAGACGCTGCCGTCTTTCAAATAGACCTTTGCCCGATAAACGCCATAGAGTGGCACAAGTTGTTCCGGAGCAAGGGAAAGATTGATGGTCGGGAACTGAATGGTTCTGCCGAGGGCAGCCCCATGCTGAATGATGCCGGAAATTTGATAGGGTGCACCGAGCAGGCGGTTTGCCTGTTGGATTTCGCCATCTAACAGCAGTTGCCGAATCCGGCTGGAGGAAATGACCGCTCCATCCTGTTCCACAGCGTCAATCAGTTCTACCGTAAAGCCAAAGGTTTCGCCGAACGCTGCCAAGTCGGCAACGCCCCATGCAGCCCGGTTGCCAAATCGAAAATCCCTGCCGCAAAAGAGCTTTTTTGCGTGCATCTGGTCGTGGAGATAGACCCGACAGAAGGTTTCACCGTCCATCGCTGCAATCTCCGGAAACGGCGGGCTGACAACGGTCTGAATCCCAGCAGCCGTTAAAAGCTGCTGTTTGGTGTCGTCCGGATAGAGATAGCGGAGCGGTTCACCCCGTTTGATGCGGACAGAAGTGGTCTGCATCGTAAAAGCAGCCGGAGTCAAACCGTCTGCCTGACAGGCAACGGCTGCCGCTAAGACGGCACGATGTCCGATGTGAACACCGTCAAATAAGCCCAGTGCCACGGCGGAAGCAGGTTGGAGCATGGGAAAACCTCTTTTCGTTGGGAATTTCAAAAAATGGGGGAATGCGAATCAGAACCGTTTTCCAATTCGCAATTCCTGTTGGGTACGGTCGGCAAGTGCCGTTCCTAAGAACGTACCAGTTGCCCCGTAGACGGTATAGATGTCTTGGTCAGGCTGGAGATTTCGCAGCCGCTTTAAATCCAATTTGACACCGTTGCAGAACATCCGTTCCTGTGCAGCATTGAGTCGCAATTTCGGATAGGATGAAAACAGGGAATCCGTCGGGAGCAGGTGCTTTTCCAGCGTGCCGTCTGCCATTGCAGCGGCAACCTGCTCAAAGGTCAGGCAGTCTTGCAACGGATAGCCGCAGGCAGCTGTTCGAGTCAGAGCAGTCATCACTGCATCGCCGCCGAGCCGCTGCCCAATATCAGAGAGCAGCGTCCGGATATACGTTCCTTTTCCGCAGAAAACCGTCAGCGTTGCAGTCTGTTGCGTTTCGTCAAAAGCGTCCAGCGTAATAGCATCAATGTGCACAGTACGGGTGGGACGTTCGACCGTTTCGCCCTTTCGTGCGAGTTCATACAGCCGTTTTCCGTTGACGGAAACCGCAGAATACATGGGTGGCAGCTGGGTAATATCGCCGAGAAACTCCGGCAGTATGGCACGAAGTGCTGCTTCTGTGACGTGCTGTTCCGGATAGTCCTGCACAGGCTTTCCCCAGATGTCGAGGGTGTCGGTCGCCTTGCCAAAAACAACGGTTGCCTGATAGGTCTTGTCCTGATTCGGCAGGATGTCGCAGGCTTTTGTTGCAGTTCCGACCAAAATTGGCAGTACGCCCGTTGCCATTGGGTCGAGTGTTCCTGTGTGTCCGAGCCGTTTCATATGCAGAATGCCACGCAGCTTTCCGATGACATCGAACGAGGTAAAATCCTGCGGTTTATTCATACAGAGAATGCCGTTCATGATTCCGCCAAGCTCCTCTCTACTGCTGTTTGCAGCTGTTGCATGACGGATTCTGCTGTACCTTCAATGAGGCAGCCGGCAGCCTTGATGTGACCACCACCGCCAAATTCCTTGCAGATGGCAGCAACATCCACAGTACGAGCGGAACGCATGGAAACCTTAAAGACATTGGGGTCTCGTTCCTTGAGGGTAATGCCGACTTCTGCTCCTTCGACCTGTAGCGGAAATCTTGCCAGACCATCGAGGTCGAGCGGGTCTAGACTATACTGTTCCATGAATGCCAGTGTGATGCAAATCATCACACATTTTCCGTTGCAGCTGGTATGCAGCTGGTCGATGAGTTTTTGTTCCACTCGCAGTCTGCCCATACTTTTGACAGCAAACATCGCCCGATTGATCCACGCATAGTGGATTTCTGGGAACTGTTCCATGAGGTCGGCAACGATTCGCAGCGTGTGCGGGGTTACGTTGTCGAACTGGAAACAGCCCGTATCGGTTGCCATGCCCGTATACAAGCAGGTGGCAATCTGGGGCGTGAGTTTCACAGGCAGTTCCTTTGCAATCGCATAGACGATTTCGCAGGCAGCAGCTGCTTTGGGATACAGACAGCATGCCTTTGCAAAGGAGCGGTGCATGATGTGGTGGTCAATCGCAAGGGCAACTCGTCCGCCATAGGGTTCGTCCAAGTCGCCGAGCAATTTGCGGTCTGCGACATCGACCGAAAGAATGACAGCAGCGTCTTCGTCAACGGTATCCGGTGTTTCTTCAACTGTCAGAAAGGCATAGCGTTCCGGAATCGGGTCACTGCACCGTACCACCGCATGACAGCCCATCTGACGGAGCAGGGCAGCGAGTGCATAACCGCTGCCGATGCAGTCGCCGTCCGGACTTTGATGGATGAGGATCATGGCTTGCTGGATGGTTTGCAGCTGGGCAGCTGTTTCTGCAATGTTCATATCTTACTCCTCAATGTCCTCTAAATGCAGGTCATGCAATTTCTGATTGATTTCTGCACTGTGTTCAATGGAGTGGTCTGCAATGAAGTGCAGAGCCGGAGATTTCCGCAGCTTGAGGCGATGAAACAGTTCTCGCCGCAGGAATCCGGTCGCACTGACCAGACCGATGCAGGAGGTTTTCGCCGTTTCGATGCCAGATAAGCTGGAAACATAGACTTTACAGTTCGACATATCGTTAGACAATTCCACCCGAACAATGGTCAAAAGGGGGTCGATACGGGGGTCTTTGAGTTCCCGCAGCAGGGCGGTGAGTTCTCGCAGGATGTCTTCTTCTGTCCGACTGGTTTTATAGTTTGCCATAAGAAAATGCCTCCTTTTTTCAAATCAGGGGCGGAGAAATGCAGCGAATGCCGCTGCATTTCCAAGCCGGATGGAATGAATGTTCTCTGAATTAGTCCTGATATTCTTCCATGATGAAGGCTTCAAAGATGTCGCCTTCCTTGAAGTCCCGGAACTTTTCGAGCGTAATACCGCATTCGTAGCTTTCGGTAACTTCCTTTACGTCATCCTTGAACCGCTTCAGGCTGGACATTTTATCTTCTGCAATGACAATGCCATCCCGAACGACACGAATCTGGCACTGTCTGGTAACTTTACCGCTGAGGACATACGCACCGGCAACCGCACCAACGCTGGAGATTTTATAGACATGACGCACTTCAATCCGACCCATAACAACTTCCCGGAACTTCGGAGCAAGCATGCCCTTCATAGCAGTTTCCACGTCTTCGATGGCATCGTAAATAACCCGATAGGTACGGATTTCGACATGGTCACGGGCAGCAGTTTCTTCTGCCAGCGGGTCAGGACGCACATTGAAGCCGATGATAATGGCATTGGATGCATCCGCCAGCATGACATCGCTTTCGTTGATTGCACCAACGCCGCCGTGGATGACCCGAACCCGAACTTCATCGTTCTGGATTTTTTCGAGGGACTGCTTCACCGCTTCTACAGAACCTTGTACGTCAGCCTTGACGATAATAGCGAGTTCTTTCATTTCGCCCTCTGCGATCTGGCTGAAGAGGTTGTCGAGCGTTACCTTCTGGTATTCGCTGAACTTTGCCTGCTTTGCTTCATGCTTCCGCTGTTCTACGAGGGTCTTTGCCAGACGTTCATCTTCTACAACGTCAAAGACATCGCCAGCAGCCGGAACTTCTGCCAGACCGGTGATTTCAACCGGAACAGACGGGCCAGCTTCGTGAACAACTGCACCCTTGTCGTTGGTCATGACACGAACCTTTCCGACACTCGTTCCGGCAAGAATAACATCGCCGGTGTGCAGTGTCCCGTTCTGAACCAACAGGGTTGCAACTGGACCTCTGCCCTTATCCAACCGGGCTTCGATGACAGTACCCTTTGCACGGCGGTTCGGGTTTGCCTTGAGTTCCTGCATTTCTGCAATCAGCAGCACGTCTTCGAGCAGTTCGTCAATGCCTTCGCCAGTTTTTGCAGAAACCGGAACGCACATAACATCGCCACCCCAGTCTTCGCAAACCAAATCATACTTGGTGAGTTCTTCCTTAACCCGGTCTGGATTTGCTCCTTCTTTATCCATCTTGTTGATGGCAACAATCAAGGAAACACCAGCAGCCTTTGCATGGTTGATGGATTCTACGGTCTGCGGCATGATACCGTCATCGGCAGCGACAACCAGAATGGCAATATCTGTGATATTTGCCCCTCTTGCACGCATTGCGGTGAACGCTTCGTGTCCCGGTGTATCGAGGAAGGTAATTTCCTTGCCGTTGCAAGTGACCTGATATGCACCGATGTGCTGGGTGATACCGCCGGCTTCGCCTGCGGCGATGTTGGCGTGACGGATGTAGTCCAGAATGGAAGTTTTCCCGTGGTCAACGTGACCCATAACAACGACAACCGGAGAGCGTTCTTCGGTGTTATCGGATTCGTCCTCTTCTTCAATCAGACGTTCTTCGATGGTAACGATGACTTCCTTTTCTACCTTTGCACCCAGTTCTTCTGCAACCAGACAAGCGGTGTCGAAGTCGATTTCCTCATTGATGGATGCCATGACACCCAAGCCCATCAGCTTTTTGATGACTTCGGTTGCCGTCACTTTCAAGCGGCTTGCGAGTTCGCTGACTACGATGGATTCCGGAATCCGAACCTTGAGCTGTTGCTTTCTTGCCTTTTCGAGTTCCAGACGGCGAAGACGGTCTTGTTCGGTTTCCCGCTTATTGGAATACTTCTGCTTGTTTCGCTGAGCAGACTTCTGGTTGATTTTCTGCTTTTTGGTGGAATAATTATCCTTGCTGTACTTGCCAGCCGGAGCGATCTGTTCATACCGCTGGTTGTACTTATCCAGATCCACATAAGAGCCACGGGTATCAACGGTACGCCGCTTTTCTGTTGTAGTAGCCGTATCGGAAGACAGTTCCACTTCTACATGCAGCCGTTCGCCCCGCTTTTGTGCCTGCGGCTGCTGTTTCTGCTTTTTCTTGTGGTGTTCCGGATGGTTGTTATTGCTGTTATTCGGCTGGCTGGCTGGCTTGGCAGCAGCTACCTGCTTTTTCGGCTGAGCGGCAGCCTGCGGCTGATTCTTCTGATTGGATGCAGCCGGCTGTGGCTTCTTTGCAGCGGAATTGCTGTTATTGGAATTGCCATTGCCATTGTTATTGTTGGCATGATTATTTCCAGCAGCATTCTGCTGCTGTGGTCTTCTCCGATCCTGCGGCTGTTTTTTTCCTTGATTCTGCTGCTGGTGAGCAGCTTTCTTTTCGTTCCCTTTTTTCATAGATTGTTGTGCCACCTCTTCCCTCGTACTGTTTTTCGTTGCGAAATAGGCTGCAAAGCCATCTGTCACCTGCTGACGCTGGGTGATGGATTCCAGAACCAGATTGACTTCTGCTTCCGTCAGGGTGCTGCTGCTCTTTTTTTCTGTTCCGTTTTGCAGTTCAGAAAACAGGGCAATCAGGTCATTCGGGGTCATCTGGAGTGTCTTTGCAACGTCGCTCAATTTCTGCTTTTTTGTCGTCATCGGCAACTCTCCTTTCCGCTCATTCCTGTCGGTTGGGACAGGGTTTCAAAAAGAATGGTATGTGTCATCCATTGCTGGAGGACAATTCGGTCTGTAATAGAGCCTGAATCCGCTGGGCGAATCCGGCTTCACAGATGGTTAGGATGCCGGCACGCTGTCCGAACAGCAGCCGGACTTCTGCCATTTCCCAGTCCGTCTGTACGACTGGGACGTGTTGTTTTTTGGCGAAATACAACACTTCTTTCCGGCTTTTTTCGGAAAGGTCTGCGGTGAGCAGAATGCAGGCTGCATAGCCGCCCTGGATGGCATCTTTCGCCCGTGCAAAGCCGGCTTCGAGTTTACCGGCTTTCCGGCAGATCGTCAGTAAGTTCCTGCACTTTTCTGGTAAGGGCATCTTCCATCTCCTTATAGGTTTCCGGTGGAAACATCTGTACAAAAGAGCGTTCCACCTTGCGGGTTTTCTTTGCTTTTTCGAGGCAGGCTTTCTTCTTGCAGAGATAAGCCCCTCTTCCCGGAGTTTTTCCGGTTTCGTCAATGACGAAATTGCCGTCCGGGGTTCGCACGATTCGGATGAGTTCCTGTTTTGGCTTTCGTTCGCCGCAGCCCATGCAGGCACGCAGGACTTCTTTTTTCTTTTTCATGCGGTGTTATGCCTCCGTTGTTTCCGGGGTTTCTGCTGGTGTATCAATGGCGGATTCGATGGCAGCTGTTGTATCGTCATCGCTCAGCAGCAAGTCATCTTCCTCTGCATCGGCATTCTGTGCCTGCCAGTTTTCTTCCCAGCTTGCAGCGTCCTGAGCCTGTTCGGCATCCTGTTCTGCCTGAGCCTGCTGAGCAGCTTCTTGTTCTGCCTTTGCCTTGGCTTCTGCCTCTGCCTTTGCAGCGAGTTCTGCCTTGGCTTCTTCCACCTTTTCTGCAATCAGGGCTTCGTTTTCCGGAGTTGCAGCTTTGATGTCGATCTTATAGCCAGTCAGCTTGGCAGCCAGCTTGGCATTCTGTCCCCGGTTGCCGATGGCAAGGGAGAGCTGATTTGCTGGTACAAGCACGCCGCACAGCCGTTCTTCCGGATTGATGATGGTAACGCTTTCCACCGTTGCCGGAGCCAGGGCTCTTGCAATAAATTCTTCCGGATTTTCGCTGTATGGAATGATGTCGATCTTTTCGCCGCTCAGCGACTTGACAACGGCATCGATTCGAGCATGCTTCGGGCCGATACAGGCACTGACTGGGTCAACGTTTGCATCATTCGACCAAACTGCGATCTTGGTTCTTGCACCAGCTTCTCTGGAGATGGCTTTGATCTCTACCACGCCATCATAGATTTCCGGCACTTCGAGTTCAAACATCCGCTTGACCAGTTCCTTGCGGACACGGGAGATTTTAATAATTGGCTTCTTCTGCTTGTTGGCGATGTTGGTGACATAGACCATGATGCTCTGTCCCTCTTTGAGTTCTTCGCCCGGGATCTGTTCATTGTGGAACAGATAGATTTCGGTCTTGTCATACATCAGGGTTGCCGCACCGCCCTTTTCGACCTGTGTAACGGTGCAGGTGATGCAGTCGTTTTCCTTGTCCTGGAATTTATCCAGAATCCGCTTGCGGTTGATGTCCCGCAGGTCGCCCTTGATGGACTGTTTTGCGGAGAGGGCAGCGGCTCTGCCGAACCGGTTGATGTCTAACCGCTTCTGGATGTGGTCGCCAACTTTAATGGATGGGTCGATGTTACGGGCTTCTGCGATGTTGATTTCGTTTTCATCAATTGGTTCATCGTCGATGACATCCTGTCGCAGATACATTTCAAAGGTCTTGGTAGTCGGATCGATTTCAACGGTAATGCGGTCTTCGCTGTCCGGATAAGCCTTGCGGGCTGCCTTCAGCATTGCAGATTTTACCTTTTCGATGAGGGTATCGGTGTCCAGACCATTTTCGCTGCCCAGCGAATTCAGTGCTTCAAAAAAAGCATTGTCCATTTTATGTGCCTCCATTTTTAAAATTCAAATGCTTCGTATCGTTTTACAAACGTAAGTGCTGCAAGCGGCAGGCTGATGCTGCCGGTTTCGGTTTCCAGTGTCAGCATGTCATCCTTGCAGGATTGCAGCGTACCGATAAATTCCCGTTCTCCGTCAATGGGGCGGATGGTGCGGGCACGCACTTCCGTGCCGATGCCATCGGTAAAATGCCAGGTGCGGTTAAATTCCCGTTCCAGACCGGCAGAGCCGACTTCCAAAATATAATTTTGAGAAATCGGGTCTTGTTCGTCCAGCAATTTGTTCACGGGTTCGGTCATTTTTTCGCAGTCCTCAATGGTAATGCCAGATTCCTGATCGATGAAAATCCGGAGATACCAATAAGCACCTTCTTTTTCAAACCGCACATCCCAGATTTGAAAGCCGAATTCATCTGCAATGGGTTTCACTGCATTGTAAATCCGCTGTTCGGTCGCCCCGAATGCCTTCAGTTTCATGTGATTGCTCCTTTCTATTTGCAACGGCGGAGCCGGAAAAAGCCCCTAACATAAACGAAAGACCGGAAAGGGTTCCGGTCTTTGCTGCTGCGATATTGCTATTATAGCACACTCCACAGGAAAAATCAAGCGTTTTTTCGTTTGTTTTTGATTTATTTCCGAGGAAATCCCTGTGGATGTGCGGAATCGTTCAAAAAATGATTAGGAAGCAGACTTGACAAACATATCATAAACGCAACGAATTGCCTGCTCGAAGTCTTCTTCGGTGACACCGACAATGATGTTCAATTCGCTTGAGCCTTGGTCAATCATCTTGACATTGACTCTTGCGTGTGCCAGAGCGGCAAAGATTCTTGCAGCGACACCTCTTGTCCGGTACATACCGTGGCCAACGACCGCCATCAGTGCAATGCCGTCTTCGATTTCGAGGGTATCCGGATTGACACGCTTCCGCAGTTCCGTCATAATCTGTTCCCGCTTGCCTTCGAGTTGGGCAGTTTCGAGAATCACGGTCATTGCATCAATGCTGGATGGCATATGTTCGATGGAAATATTGTGGCTGGCGAGAAAATCGAGAACGTCCCGGCAGAAACCAACTTCGCTGTTCATCTTGTCCTTGTGGATGTTGATGATGCTGAAGTGCTTCTTGCCAGCGATACCAGTAATGGTATAGGTGCTGCAATCATCTGCATTGCATTCCGGAACAATCATCGTACCCGGAGCAGATGGGTCATTGGTGTTGCGGATGTTGATCGGAATACCAGCGGAACGAACTGGGAAAATGGCTTCTTCGTGGAGTACAGATGCACCCATGTAAGAGAGTTCCCGCAGTTCGGTATAGGTGATGGTGCGGATGCCGACCGGATTTTCTACGATTCTCGGGTCAGCAACGAGGAAACCGGAAACGTCTGTCCAGTTTTCATACAGGTCTGCCTTCATTGCTCCAGCAACGATTGAACCAGTGACATCGCTGCCGCCTCTGGAGAAGGTCTTGACATAGCCGTCAGCACCGCAGCCATAGAAGCCCGGAACAACGGCATAATCCAGACCAGTCAGCCGTTTCCGCATGGTCTGAGCAGTCTTTTCCCGGTTCAATGTGCCGTCTTCCTGGAAGAAGATGACTTCTGCTGCATCGACAAATGCAAAGCCCAGATAAGCTGCAATCAGCTTGCCGTTCAGGTATTCGCCCCGGCTAGCTGCATAATCGCTGCCGAACCGCTTCCGGAAGTTTTCGCCGATGGTGACAAATTCTTCATCCAGCAGGGTTTCCGGCATAGAAAGCCCGTTCAGGATGCTGACATAACGGTCTTTAATCGCAGCAAGCTGGGTTGCAAATGCTTCGCCTTTTTCAGCGAGTGCATAGCATTGGTACAGCATATCGGTTACTTTGATGTCATCCTTGAACCGCTTGCCCGGTGCAGACGGAACGACATATCTTCTGTCTGCTTCTGCCTTTATAATAGCGGCTGCCTTTTGAATCTGTCCGGCATCTGCCAGACTGCTGCCGCCAAACTTTACAACTTTCATCATGGTATTTTGATTTTACAGCACAATTCCCTGTAAAATCGACCCTCCTTATCCGATCAAATTACAAAATACGTGCAAAAACAACGTCATATTCCAGTATATTCGATTTTTGAGAAAAAATCAACCGTAAAAACGTATGAAATTTTGTAAAAAAAAAATGTTTATTTGTGGAATACGACTGTATTCGTGTCACGGACTCTTTGAAAAATACGGCAGAAACCAGCTGTCCGCTTGAAAATCGACTTAAACGCTTGCAATTCCTGTGATTTTATGCTATACTAAAACGTGTTCATATAAGCAAACTGTACACGTTTTTCAGAGAAGCATACGCAACTCCAAACAATTTGTTTGAGAGGAGAAATCAATGGCACAAATAGGACAACAGCCAAAAAAACAGCAGAAAGTACAGCTATATTTTAGAAAATGGAAGCGTGCGGGGATTTTCTTGGGGATTGGATTTGCTTATTATTTTCTTATGCAAGTGACATCCTTTCGGATTCCCTGTTTGTTTCGGGAAGTAACGACATTCGCCTGTCCGGGCTGTGGCATTACCCATTTTTTTCTACGACTGATGCAATTGGATATTTCCGGAGCCATTCAGGAAAATGTTGCGGTTGCAGCACTCTTGCTGATCTGGTTGCCGCTGTTTGCAATTCGCACGATTTGGCATCCGCATTGGTTACGAAAAAACGGAACATTTGAAAAGATTTTGGCGTTTATCTGCATCGGATTGCTGTTGCTATTTGGCATTGTTCGCAATTTGCCGGGGATGGAGTTCCTGTTGCCGTCAGAAATGCGGGAATGTCGCATTTTGAAAGAAATTCATTGTCTTTTTGTCTAAAAAAACAAAAAAAATCGAAAAAAGGTTGACAATTCGACGATTTCATGTTATGATTGTCTTATAATCTATCATAAAAATGGAGGAATTGTTTATGAATTGTCCAAAATGTGGGGAAAATAATCCAGATGGTGGTTCGTTCTGCAAAGCCTGTGGTGCGGCACTGCCCAATGCAACACCGCAACCGCAGTCCAATAGCACTGCATCGCAAACGCCAAACGGCATTCAGCAGAGAAATATTGCTCTGTGCATCATTTTTTCTTTGATTACCTGTGGGATTTATGGCCTTTACTGGCTGTACACCATGACAGAGGATACAAACCGGCTGTCTGGTAATCCAAATGCAACTTCTGGCGGTATGGTGATTCTGTTTTCATTAATCACTTGTGGAATTTATCTTTGGTATTGGATGTATAAACGAGGCGAAATTCTGGATCAAGTGAAAACAGCCCGTGGTTTGCAGTCCAGTAATTCGGGTGTGCTATATTTGATTTTATCTATTTTGGGATTGTCAATTGTTTCTTATGCTCTGATTCAAAATGAACTGAACAATCTGGCGACTGCATAATGTACAAAAGAAATTTGGAACAAATGGTTCTATGAAAAATCGTGTTTAACAGAACAGCAGGGGAAAGCAGAACGGAACAAGAAAAAACCGTTCTGCTTTCCATCTCATACAGATTTTTGTGTGAGAAAACCGTTATGTGAATGCACATTCCAAATAGTTAATTTTTCAGAATACAAAAGGAGCATTCCAATTATGGCGAAAAACAATCAGAAAATGGTCGATGCCATCACTTCGATGGATGAAGATTTTGCACAGTGGTATACCGACATTGTCAAGAAGGCAGAACTGAGTTCTTACACCAGCGTAAAGGGCTGTATGGTCATTCGTCCGTATGGCTATGCCATCTGGGAACAGATGCAGCATATTTTAGACGAAACATTCAAGGAAACCGGACATGAAAACGTTTGCATGCCGATGTTCATTCCGGAAAGCCTGCTGCAAAAGGAAAAAGACCATGTAGAAGGCTTTGCACCGGAAGTTGCATGGGTCACACACGGCGGTTCGGAAAAGCTGGAAGAACGGCTTTGTGTACGTCCGACTTCCGAAACATTGTTTTGCGACCACTATGCAGAAATCGTGCACAGCTATCGGGATTTGCCGAAACTGTATAACCAGTGGGTGAGCGTGGTTCGTTGGGAAAAGACGACAAGACCGTTCCTGCGTTCGAGAGAATTCCTGTGGCAGGAGGGACACACCATCCATGCAACTGCGGAAGAGGCACTTGCAGAAACAGAACAGATGCTGAATGTGTATGCAGATTTTTGCGAAAAGTCGCTGGCAATGCCAGTTGTCAAGGGCAGAAAGACGGAAAGCGATAAGTTCGCCGGTGCTGTTGCAACCTATGCCATTGAAGCATTGATGCACGATGGAAAGGCGTTGCAGGCTGGTACATCCCATTACTTCGGCGATGGCTTCGCAAAGGCATTTAATATTCAGTTTACTGATAAGAATAACACCTTGCAGTATCCGCATCAGACCAGCTGGGGGGTTACAACCCGTCTGATTGGTGCAATTATCATGACGCACGGCGATAACAATGGTTTGGTATTGCCGCCGGCAGTTGCTCCGATTCAGGTCATCATTGTTCCGGTTGCAATGCATAAGGAAGGCGTTCTGGACAAGGCAAAGGTACTGGAAGCACAGCTGAAGGCAGCTGGCATTCGGGTAAAGGTAGATGATACCGACAATTCTCCGGGATGGAAGTTTGCACAGTATGAAATGAAGGGTGTTCCGGTTCGTCTGGAAATTGGCCCGAAGGATATCGAACAGGATCAGTGCGTATTGGTGACCCGTCACAATCGGGAAAAGACATTCTGTCCGCTGTCGCAGTTGGTAGAAACCGTTCAGGAACGGTTGCAGGCAGTTCATGACGGTATGTATGAAAAGGCATTGGAAAACCGGAAGAACCGGACATATGTCTGCAAGAACATGGACGAGATCCAGCAGGTTCTGGAAGAAAAAGGCGATGGCTTTATCGAAGCAATGTGGTGCGGTGACGAGGCTTGTGAAGACAAGGTAAAGGAAGTAACCGGCGTTGGTTCTCGCTGCATTCCGCTGGAACAGAAGCACCACGCAGATACTTGCGTATGCTGTGGAAAGCCAGCCAAGCATATGGTACTCTGGGCAAAGGCATATTAATCTCATCTCGCTGCAGGCGAACTGCGGTCGAGCTGGCTCAGCTCGGCGGAGGGAGATTGTTAAGGGGGACAAGCTGTCCCCCTTAACAGACGTATGGATTAGATGAAATTGAAATCTAAGAGAGAATCGAAAAATCGCTGTTCGCCATTCCAGAAACATAAAAAATTCTTGTAAACTGTAATCTAAGAAAGATTCATAGGCAATTCGGACAACGCAACCACGGCGAACAGCGAACACAGGCAGACAGCGAAGCGATTCTGCCGGACGGTATGTAATTGGTTTCTCTAAGAACAATTTTGCTCGAATTTCCGTAAGGATTTGACAGAATGCAAACAAAACACCGTATGGAATCATAAAATCCATACGGTGTTTTTGTTCTCTTATTCTTCTAAATTATCCTGTGAATCTTCCTCAGAATGAGATTCTGACGGCAAATGAATCGGACGATTATACGGATATGCACCGCCACGGTGCTGCATTGGTGGAATCGGAGCAATCTCCGGAGCAGCAGTTGCTTGCGGTTCAGGCTGTCCATAAAATTCCGGAGCAGGCTGCTGCTGTGGGAACGGCTCTTCCGGCATTGGCTGCGGAATCGGTGCTTCTTCCAACGGTTCTGCATCTGGAATTACTTCCGGAGCAAATGCTTTTGATTCTATCTCTGCATCTTTGTCCGCTTCTGTATCTTCTATAGGTTCTTGCGGTGGGAGATACCGCAGCGAAAGCGTCATGCAAATCATGCCAGCATAGAAAACCGCTTCATTCATTAGAAAATGCATCCAACGGGTTTGCTTGACAGCATCGGTCAAATAGCCCTCCAGCTGCAATTCCAACAGGGCATCTTGCAGCTGCATCCAGGACATGGCAAATGGAATCAGGATAGCAATGATTTCCAGCCCTTTCAGCAGCCAAATACACCACGGTTTCCAGCGAATCATGAGCAGTAAAATCAGCGGCACTAACATCAGAATCTGATAGAATGGAATCTGGGTCAGCAGTCCAGAACTGCCGCTGGCTTGTAAGTCTGACCATCCCTCAATGACACCGCCGTATACATAGCAAACTGCCGGAATGATACACATCCACGGGAAAAATCGCATGCCGACCAATCCAACGAGTACCATAAAACAGCCAGCGGCAAGATATAGCCAGTATTCCAATGTCATATCATAGAGTGGGTCACGAAACCGCTGTACCATGCCAATGCAGAGCAGTGCCCCAAATAGTGCCATCAGCAGTGGAAACAGGGAACGGCGAGAAACAGAAACGTGCAAGCGTTCCATGATGAGAAAGCCTCCTTATTTATTTAGTTGCCTGCTGGGAATCCGCAGCAGTTGTATTTTCCTGTAAGATATACCATAAACCATCGACCTGAATCAGTGTCGGGGAGATGGTTTCTGTTTGTGTGCCCTTGCTGCCTGTCAGGGTGCGTTCTACGTTGAGCGTTACGGCATCTTGAGCGTGTACTTTGTCTTCTCCAATCATTTCATTCATATCATCTGTCCATTCGGTCAGGAAATCCTGTGATTGTTCAGACATGCCCTTGATGGCAAATGAAACGGTGACATCATCGCCACACTGCTGTTTCCAGGATGCCATGGTATTGGTGATGGCTTGCTGGTAGGTGGAAATGACATCTTCTTTTGTCTTGTCATAGTGTTCCATGTAATAATCCCAGTAAGCGGATGGTGCCATAAGACGGTAGAGGGTATCCGGCTGATTCTGGATGAATGCCGTGTAATATTCCGAGAGAACAGACTGATAGGTTTCAGGTGCTTGGTCAGAATTTTCTGTGTCTGTGCTTGCAGGTGCAGCAGTGGTGGTCACTGTCCCATTAGAAATAGATGATTCTTCCTTGTGTAGGGAATCTGGAAGAACAGCTGCACAGATACCGCCGGCAGCGATGATAACCGCTATAATGCCGCCGATGAGCAGTCCTTTTTTTTGTATTGCCATTTGTTTGAATCCTTCTTTCTTGGTTTTTATATTGGCTCGTATTTTAGTAACCCATCTTATCAATTACCACAAATCGTAGCCGTCATACTGGCAAGCATAGTCAACCTGCTCCATAGCATCCATACAGTACCACTTTGAGCCACTCTTGAACAGTGTCAGCGTTAAGCTATCTGTTGCATTTTGATTACTGCCGCTGGTGACAATCCGCACATTTGCCAGTACAACCTTGTCAATATCCACGGTCACCGAGTAGGTATCTGCAATTTTCTGCTCATATTCTGAACAGGTTTCCTCGTCTGTATAAGTGGTTTCCTCATCTCGTTCATAGCCAAATTCAATGTTAGAGCCGAGGTCATCTACCATTTGTTCTTTCGCATAGTTGAAATAGCCGTCCAGACAATCCCGAATTTCCTTGCGGTTCATGCTATACTTGCTGGACATTTTCGAGAGGAATGCGTCTGGAACAATTTCACAGTACCGTGTCCCACTCATAGAATCTCTGCCCTTTACATAGCGGCGAATCGTTGCCCGATAGCCGCAGAAAAACAGAAAATATCCACTGACCAATAAAATCAGCACCAATAAAATGGCACAGAGTGCAATCCAACGATTGCGGCGGCTGGTGCGTTCGAGCCGTTCATAGCGGACTTCCGGCGGTTCGATGTCGGCAATGGGTTCAGCCTCCTTCACCTGTTCTGGGGTGCGATAAGTTGTCATCGCTGCACCAATGGGTGGACTTTCTTTCTGGTTCGAGCGGACAGGAATGCCGCAGTTCGGGCACTTTTCCGCTCCCTCCGGGAGTTCTTGTTCACAAAATTTGCATTTCATGCTGATTCATCCTTTCTTTTGCGGTGTAATTTTGAGGCTTTGCAAGTTCCCCGATGCACCAATATCCCTGTTATCTGAAAACAAAAAACGCTATCCTTCTACCCACACGGTTCAAGCGTAGGGGAGAAGGACAGCGTGTGTGTCAAATAGAATCGTCATACAGGCTCTATTATAACAAAAAATCCGGTAAATTGTCAATGCAGATTTGCAGGTTGGCTGAAAAATTTTCAAAAAAGTTACTGCTCCCGATTAGGCGAGTGGGTCTTGCAGTCCCAGCAATGCCGTATCCAGTACATACCAGTTCCCATCATAGTGATAAATATAGCAGGAACGATGTTCGGCTTCTTTTCCGTTTTTGCCGGAAATCGAACGGGTGTAATCTACCGCATAAGTCTTGTTGACTTCTTTTTCTAGGGAAAGATTCTGAAACCAGATGTTGAACTGTTCCAGCTGTTCCGTATCCAGTTCTTCCACATCATCGAATTGAATGGAAATATGATAGTTGTCGCCATAGCGAGCAGCATGTTCCTGAAAAGTAGAGAGATAGGTTTCCATCGTCTGTTCAGTCAAATCCAGTTGAGAGGATGCTTCAGAGGGGAACATGTTGGCAGCTGCACCGCTGGCATCCTGCCGCTCTACGCCATACCACATTTCTTTGACAGCGGAACGATAACCGTTGTTGGAGAATAAATAACAGAGAATCCCAATGATAATCAAACAACCAACGCCAATGCTGAGAAAGCCTAGAATCATATTTCTTTTCGATGGTTTTACAGCAACTGCCGGTTGTGCAATGGTTGCTTGCAATGGATTTGTAGAAACTGGTGGAATCGCTTCTGTTGGCTGTGCAGCAGTGGCAGAACTTGTTGTAGCTGTAGCTGATGGTGTTGGGGTAGGTGTTTCCACTGGTGTGACAGCTGGAGCGGGGGCAGGGGATGGAATTGGCGGAACAACTGATGCCGATGCTGGCGACTCTGGCGGAGCATCCGTTGGGGTGGGGATTGGTGGTTCTATCGGTGCACCGCAGGCGTAACAGAATCGGTCATTCGGTTGTAGCGATGTACCGCATTTCTTACAAATCATAATGAGAAACCTCCTATGGGGACATTAAGACATCTTTTCCCCACAGATGGGGCAGAATTTGGTATCAGGGGAGAGCTGCTGACCGCATTTCGGACAGATTTTAGGAGCAGGGGTCGCTTCTTGTGGCGGAGTTTCTGTTTCCGTTTCTGCTGTATCCTCCAATTTTGTGCCGCAGGATACACAGAATAAAGCATCTGGTGCAAGCGGATTGCCGCATTTTGGGCAAACACGGGAAACAGGTGCAGTGGATTCCGGTGGTGCAACCTCTACTTTTGCTCCGCAAGTTGTACAGAATTTAGAATCAGGTGGAAGCGGTGCACCGCACGATGGGCAGCAATTGTTAGCAGAAGAAACAGGCTGCTGTGTAGTTGACTGAGCAACCGCAGCTTTTTTGATTTGGATTTGTTCCTGATAGGAAACAATACGTTCCTGAGCATCGTGGAGTTGTTTCATCAGCGGTTCAAAAGCAGGGTCAGGATTGGTTTCATATTGCTTGGCATATTGCTGACCGATTTGCTGATAGAGGTCTTTGCAGAAACGTTGTTCTTCCCGAATCTGGTTATTCAGGCGAAGAGTTTCTGTGGAACACTTTGTTTTTTCAACTGCACTTTGACTCATGTTGGAAATTTTCTTTCCGATATCTTCAAAAAATGGCATAATTACGACTCCTATTCTATGTATTTGGGGTAGCAAGATAGTAGCTGTCGGGAGAGACAGCATATCTGCGTCATGGATTAGTATTATTATACCAAAAAGCGTGTCAAAAAGCAAGCATTCGGGCTAGATTTTCACACAATTTCCTTTTTCGAGAAGGATTGCGGCTTATCTTAGGGAAACCACCTGAATCCGGTTCGGCAAGGCTGGGGCACATCCCCAGCTTGCCTTGGGAATCGCAATT
>ERZ773193.1492-NODE-1492-length-29096-cov-4.421404_pt1 | contig 29096 bp, 27 predicted proteins | sample MGYA00511110_ERZ773193 | MGnify/ENA primary metagenome ERZ773193 (study PRJEB29015, sample SAMEA2737784) | human gut metagenome | biome: human gut; feature: human-associated habitat; material: faeces | place: China | collected 2012 ...
ATTTTCTATAACTTCTTTTTTTAGTTCAATGTAAATTTCATTTTGTTTTTTTAATTGTTTCTCGGTATTTTGATAGCTTATAATAAAAGAAACCATCAAGACCAATATAATTGCTAATATACAAATTGCAATTCCAATCAAAAATAATACCTCCTAGCTTTTTTGAGCTATTTCATCAAAGTCACTTTCGCTTTGAATAATTTCATTTTCTTGAGGCGTAGATTCTTTTTCATATTTATCAAGGTTTTCCTCAATAGACTCTGTAAGTTTCCAATATCCTTCCATAGCTTTATCTTTGCATTTTTCAAAATTTTCAACTAATTCTCCATATCCCACATATTTAATATAAACTAAATTTTTTACAAGTAGATATGCTTTCGATGATTTTGTTTGGATTAAAGCTATATGTTTAGTAGGATTATACATATATATGTCTTTAATATTAAAGTTTTTATCTTTAAATCCTTTAACACGATATACTATCGTTTTTTTTGCAGTTATTAAATCTTGTTGAATTTTTGCTCTTTGTTTTGGTGGTAACCGGGCAGTACAGCATCGTAGGCATTGCGCCAAAAGTCGCGCCATTCCGGATCGACTTTGATATTGATCCGTATTTGCCTGTCCTTTTCATAAGTCCACAGAAACACTTTTTTGCTGCCGTGAACTCGAACCAACTGCCAGTTGGTATCGCGAAATGGGGCATCCTGATACGTATAAGGAAAGGATAACCCATATGCTAAAACTTCTTCACGAGTCTTCATGACTCAAACCTCCTTCAAAAAATATTCCTAACGCAAACTTCACACACTAATTTACATTTCCGTGTCCCGTAATACTTATTATGTGGCTTTAGTGAACAGCCACTGTGTGGGAAGTTTGCGTTGTACAGATCTTAGAGTTGTATATATGGATATATTATAAGGAAAATTGGGTAAAAAGACACTACTAAAATGGAAAATATTTGTTGAAAAATAGGATGTAATGCGAGAAAAAGCTCTGAAAGAAGTGTGGTTATATGATATAATAAACTCTGACGAGTTTATCTTAGGAGTTTCTTTGAAACTCCGATAGGTGCAAAAAAAGCGTGCACAGCAAATAGGGGGATATGGATCCTTAAAGTTTAGCAAACAGAAATGAGGATGGCTATGGAGATACCAAAGAGAGAGTTTAGAGGAAATGGTTTGGGAGATAAAATGCTTGCGTTGGCGGTGCTGCCGATTTTGGTGCTGGGTATTGTGTTGATGGTGGTCAGCATGCAAACATTTTCTGACAAAATGGAAGGTCATGTTCGAAAAGAGATGACGCAGCAGACGAAACTGATCTTAAAAATATTAGACGAGAATTATCCAGGTGAGTTTTCGTTGAATAAAGATGTAAAAGGAAATTATCATATTTATAAAGGCGGAAAAGATATTACAAAAGACACGGAATTTATTGATAACATGAAAGAAATTATGGGTGTGGAAGTGACACTTTTTTGTCAGGATGTACGTTTGCAGACAACGCTTCGGGATAGCAAAGGACGTTTATTTATCAATACAGCAGTTTCTTCGGTGATTACGAAAGATGTTTTGAAAAAGAAAAAAGCGCATTTTTATCGCAGTACGACAAATGTAGGAGATGAGCGGTATTTTGCTTACTATGAGCCGATTTTTTTGGAAGATGGCACCTGCTTTGGAATGGTAGGCGTATGCAGGAAAGCAACCGATATTGAAAAAAATATTCGGATGGCAGTTCGCCCGATTTTGCTATTGAGTATCGCCGCAATCTTTGTGATCGGTGCGATCAGCATTTCGTATACACGAATATTGACAAAACGAATACGCATATTGCAGCAGTTTATGAAAAAGTTGACCAAAGATGATTTTGAAGCAGAGATGCCGGCAGGTTTGCTTAAAGTAGAAGATGAAATCGGCGATCTGGCGCGCAGCGGCAAAAAGATGCAGGAGTCTATTCGCCGGCAGGTGGAATATGACGAAATGACACAATTATACAATCGTCGTTATGGCGACAAAAATTTACTTAAAATGAAAGCGCAAATGCAGATAAGCGGCATAAAGTATTGTGTGGCAATTGGAGACATCGACTTTTTCAAGAAAGTAAATGATAATTATGGGCATGAAGCTGGTGATGAAGTGCTTATTCACGTTGCCAGAGTCTTAAAGGAACAATTATTAGCAAATGGTTTTGTGTGCCGCTGGGGTGGAGAAGAGTTTTTAATCGTTATAGAAAGTCACACAATAGAGCAGGCTGAACACATATTGCAAAGCATATTGGATACGCTTCGTAATCAGACGATTACATATCAGGAGCAGCAGATTCGAGTGACAATGAGCATGGGTCTTGTTTCTGTAAAAGCAGAAGATGAAATTGACGATATTCTTCGTTGCGCAGATCAAAAACTATACGAAGCAAAAGAAAATGGACGCGATCAGATTCGGTGTTGAATCTTGGATGTCAAAAATGACCGTGATGATCATGAGAGGTTGAGCTGCCTAAAATGCCTGTGATGATCATGAGGGATTGAGCTGTCCAAAATGGTTATGCTGATCATGCATACCGCAAACAACATGGAGAGAAATAACAGGAGGAGCAAATGAAGATTACACAATTATTGCAGGAAGACAAAGTGACATTATCATTAGAGGTTTTTCCACCTAAAAAGGATACAGCAGTAGAACAAGTAAGCAGATCTGTAAGAGAAATTGCAGCACTTCAACCGGATTTTATGAGTGTTACTTATGGAGCCGGGGGTGGCACAAGTGCTTATACAGTGCAGATTGCAAAAGATATTAAAGCGGAATACAATGTACCATCTATGGCACACTTAACCTGCGTTTCCTCTACCAAAGAAACTGTAAAAAAACAGTTGGAGTGTATGCAGGAGGCCGGGATTGAAAATGTATTGGCACTTCGAGGAGACATTCCGGCAGACGCTGAATTCCCATTGCCTGATCAATTTCATTATGCAGTTGAATTAGTGCGTTATATCAAACAAATTGCACCGGAAATGTGTATTGGCGGCGCTTGTTATCCGGAAGGACATCCGGAGGCGGTTAGCAAAGCACAGGACATTCAACATATTAAAGAGAAGGTAGACGCAGGCTGCGAATTTTTGACAACACAGATGTTTTTTGATAACAGCATATTTTATAATTATATGTATCGTCTGCGCGAAGCGGGGGTATTGGTTCCGGTTATTGCAGGGATCATGCCGATTACGCGTAAAAATCAAGTGGAACGCAGTATTCAATTGTCTGGCAGTTGCGTTCCTGCGCGATTCAAATCCATCGTTGACTGGTTTGGAGATGATCCGGCCAAAATGAAGCAGGCTGGTATCGCCTATGCAACGGATCAGATCATAGATTTGATCGCTAACGGCATTTCACATATTCATGTTTATACCATGAACGACCCGGAAGTTGCGGCCGGTATTATGAATAATTTGTCGGCAATTTTGCATTGATGTGTTGAACGATAGGATAGAGCCGAAAAAAGGAGTGTAGGGTTATTATGCATAAAGCCAAAAAGAAAACAATATCCACATATCATAAAAAGAACCATACTAAAATGAGCAATAATGCTTCCAAATATTCTGCAGAGGACGAACGAACCTCTAAAGTTTCTGCACGCAGTAAATCCGTATTACTTTATAGTGCGGCATTTCTTCTTGCCGAACTGATGATGCTATTCATCCTAAAAGCAAATCATTTTTATCCGTTTGGCACGAAGTCAATGCTGATCATGGATATGCGCGATCAGAATGTGGAATTTTTGGCTTCTCTGCGTAGTATGATACATGGAGATAATTCTTTATTTTTCTCTTGGGCACGCTCTATGGGCGGCAATTACATGGGAGTATTCGCTTTTTATATTTCCAGTCCGCTCTCGTTTTTGACGTTACTATTTCCAGTCAGCAAAATGCCGGTGGCTATTGAAATTATTACTGTCCTAAAAATAGGACTGTGTTCACTGACTTTTGTGATATATGCGAATTATCTGCGACGAAAATACAATGGCCAGCGATATTTTGCGCTGTTGATCCCTGCGATCGGATATGCTTTTATGTCTTACACTATGGTATATTCTCTTAGTATTATGTGGCTCGATGGCGTTATTTTTCTCCCGCTAGTATTGCTGGGAGCAGAAAAAATATTGGATGGGAAACGTGGTATCTGTTTCATTATTTGCTATGCACTTTTGTGTATGAGTAATTATTATACGGGATATATGGTCGGTATTTTTACCGGTCTATATTTTCTGATCATGTGGATTTGTAATTACAACGCTCACTCAAGTCGTCAACACGTTTCGGGTCATTCCACAATTAGTGAGGTTTACTCTAATAAAGAACATTGGAAACGCTTACTGCATTTTGTAATTGCTGCTTTGCTCGCAGTTGCTATGACAGCGCCTATTTTATTGCCGGCTCTCAAAGCACTCATGTCCGGAAAGTTGGACTCTGGATTTACCGGTTATGAACCACAGCAATCTACGAATTTTGTATTCAAGAATCTTTTCACAAAATTGCTTCCCGGTAAATACGACAGCATCACCAATAGCGGGCTTCCTTCGATCTATCCGGGACTGTTGCTTTTGCTGCTTGCTGTGATATATTTTTTATTGCGGCAGATAAAATTGCGGGAAAAAATTGGAATGGCAGCAATGCTGATATTATTTGCGATCAGTTTCTATTATATTCCTTTGGACAAAGTGTGGCATGGCTTCCAGTATCCAAACTGGTTTCCATATCGCTATGCTTTTTTGTGCAGCTTTACGCTGATTTATATGGCGTTGCGGAGTATTATGGTAATCACGCAGCTTGTTCATAAAAAATATGTATTATCGGCAGCGATTACCCTTTGCCTGCTTGGCACGATCATTGATATGACCGGTAACGGCCGCAAAATGTTCGACGGTCTGGACAAGGAGTTTGGTTATACCGAAATGGCAGAATATACGAAATTTATCAAAGAAACACAAACATTGGTGCAAAAGATTCAGAAACAAGATAAAGATTTGTACCGTATTAACCAGACCTATGAATTTTCTAAAAACGATGCGATGCTGCTCGGTTATAACGGTATGACACATTACTCCTCTGCGTTTAATGTTCATGTCAACAAATTGACAAAAACTTTAGGATTGGCACAATCTTATTTTTGGAATTCAGGCTATGGTTCCACGCCTCTGACTGACAGCTTGTTTGGATGTAAATACGTTCTTTCACGGCGTGATCTGTCTGCAGTATATGCAACTATAGACAGTAAGGATAACACGTTAAACGACATGGCCGCTTCTTATCAAAATAATATGGCACTTCCTTTTGCTTATGCGGTATCTGATCTGCGCAAAGCGGATAATATCGCACAACAGAGTGTATTTAGCAATGAAAATTCTTTCGTAACAGGAATTACCGGCAAACATAAAAATTATTTTTGGAATTGCAATGTTAAATACTCACAGGAAGCTGCGAATACATGGACCTATCAGATAACTGCTGCTTCAAATAACCCTATGTATTTGTATATGGAGGGTAATTCGCCTTATGCCAATGTCTATGTGAACGGGACTTATATTGGAGATTATTTTTCCAATGAAACCAACTGTATTTTGTATCTGGGCAATTTCAAACAAAACGAAACGGTAACGGTTCAGGTGGTAACAACAGATGATGGCAATACGTATGGACCGTCTTATGCCGAAATTGTCCAATTAGATATGGCAACTGTTAGAGAAACGATGCAATCGTTAGCTGGGAATGCGCTTCAGGTCAAGTCTCACAGCCACGGCAAAATTACCGGTTCCATCACTTTGGCTGACGATCAGCAGGCAGTTATGACCTCCATTCCTTATGATAACGGATGGATTATTCTCGTCGATGGTAAAAAAGTCAACTATACAACATATGCCGATACGTTTATGCAATTTAAATGCAGTCCGGGGAAACACACCGTTGAATTTCGATATGTTTCCCCAGGCTTTAAGCTCGGTATTCTGATTGCTGTCATTGGTCTTTTTGCTGCGATATTGTATTTATGTTACCCGAAGATTTTGAGCAGACGATGAGTTGGCTGCTATTCGTGGAGTTCTTTCTTAATGTCTGAAATGGTCACTTTTTCGGAGCTGTTGCTGCCACTCATTTGCTCATGTTTATACGAATTATCGTTAATTTTATTTAACTGGGCATATTTGCCACACACTCGACCATAATTGCCATTTAGGATTCCATCTTTCTTAAATTTGGTTAAGTAGTATATTGCTTCTGTACCTACTACAGGTTCGCCTTCGCCATTAATGGTTTCCTGCAAAATAGTGTCGTTTATTTTCTTTTTGGACCATTCTTTGTATCGGAATGCATCCTTATAATATGCAATGTGATCTGTCAAAGGGACATAACCGCCAGACTGATATAAAGTAATGGAATCGCCTTTTTTCAAGGTCCCAGACAGACTGTTTTGAATGTCCAGCTCAATTTTTGTCCAAGCATCCCCATCAATAACAACATACTGAAAAGTGCGTATTTTTGCTTCAACGATTTCTTGGGCTTCTTCGCTCATGTCCTGCAGATCGGAGGATATCGCATAGTCGTTTTCGGAAACAATTTTCTCAGTATTATGATATTTTTGGACATCAACGGTTACGTCATTACTTTCAGTATGTTTGCCATTTTCTGCGGTGGCAACTTTTGCATCTTTGGGAGCTTCAGTTGCTTGTTTTGACTGCTCTGCTTTTTTACTGTCACCTTGGGATGCGTTCTTGTTTTCACATGCTAATAGCATACACATACTGATTAATAAAACGCCTGTTGCAAAATAAATTTTTTTCATTTTGACCACCTTCCTATGATTCTAGATTATATAAATTTGCCGTGATCCATTTCTACAACGGTATCACATAAATACTCAATATCTTCTGTGTTGTGTGAGGTGAGTAGAATGGTTTTTCCTTTCTTTTTCAGAGATAGAAAATATTCTCTCATTTCTTCTACGCCATGTTTATCCAGACCGTTAAATGGTTCATCCAATATAATTAAAGAGGGATCTTCCATAATTGCCTGTGCAATACCTAAACGCTGACGCATGCCGAGTGAATATGTTGCAACACGTTTTTTCATTGTTGGATCAAGTCCTACCTGATACATGGCGTTTTCAATGTCTTTTCGTGAAATACGATTGTTGATAGCAGCCAGTACTTTGAGATTACGATAGCCGGAATAATAAGGAATAAATCCCGGGGTTTCAATGATGATTCCCGTATCCGGAGTAAAATCAATATCTTTACCAATCTCCTTGTCTCTGACATAAATATGCCCTTCATTGGGACGGATGAATCCGCAGATACATTTCATCAGTAATGTTTTACCACTGCCGTTTCGTCCGACAATGCCATGAATCTTCCCCTGCTCGCATTGGTAGGAAACGTGATCTAGCAAAATATCTTTTTTGAAACGCAGTACGATGTCATTTACTTGGATGAATGAGTTAGTTGTTTTATTTGTCATGGTAGTCCTCCTTATTCGACTTGAATGATATTGGTGTAGTTGATTTTACGTGCTTGGATCAGAACAAGAACAAGCAGGATCCCGATTATTCCGAAGAAATACAAAAAGGATGTTGTCAGTGTACAATCCATGTGTCGGTAATAGGTGGAATAATGTGTTCGCACGATCCCATGAGCAGCGGGCAACAGCCATTTAGCATTAACATGTCCCAGCTGTACCAATCCTGATCCGGCAATTACAATGAGACCGGGAATTACAATTCCGAGAGTGCCTTGCCCGTGTATTTTTATGACTAGCATAATCATACCTATCAAATATAGATATAATATTAAAAAAACACTGGAAAGAATCGCAGCACGGAAGGGAAGCATTTGATAGTAAAGGTTGGCAGGAATAAATTTTGAAATATCCGAGTCAGCAAGTTCAGGAAAAACTCGAGTCATGTCGGTGACAACATCACTCCATCCATTAAACCAAAATCCGCGCTGTAGTATTGGAAGTGTAATGCCAACAAATAATAGAAATACAAAAGTAACGTCTGCAGCAAGTAAAAATAGCAACTGTGATAACACCCATTTTATCCTTCCTGCACGATAAATTTTGAAAATCATATTATTATCGATTCTAGGAAAATCTGCTATCAGAACCAAAAAAACAATCGGTATAAATCCAAGAAATGTGGCAGAATTACAGATGCCAATAAAAGGTTCTAATAAATTGATTGGTGCACCCATGTTATTTGCACATTTGACGAGATCCGATGTGATCATGGTATACACTATGATAAAGACACAGGGAAGCAAAATAATTCTGGAATTAAATAGCCAGCATAAATATTCGCTACGCATCATTTTAAATGTTTTCATGGTCAAACTCCTTTCGCTAATCGGTTAGATCTAATTTAAGGTGATTGTGCAATGCTACGAATCCTACGGAGACCGTCAATAGCACGATCATTTCTATTGTAAGCTGTACAAACGATAATACATCGCTGAATATATAACAAAATCCAAAACTGTATAAATTCCCTTGAATTTGTACGAAATGTGGAATGGGACAATTGTCCGCAAAGCGGTACAAATAAGAAACAAGCAGATTACACATAAAAACTGCGATAAATGGTATACATACGATAAAATAAAGGTTACAGCACAAAAAGCTAATCAACATAGCAGGTATAGCAGACACTGCACCATATACAAAGATACCGGCGTAATATTGCATGTAAAATAGTTGTTCAACAGATTTGCCGGCAGTAATTGTGCCAGAGATATAATAATCCATCGCGATAAAGGACAATTCGAAAAGTATTACTCCAAACAGCAAAACAAGTCCGCCAGTCACCATGCCGAATAGCCATTTTTTGCCGTAATATTGTCTTGAGGAGGTGGAGCGGAACATATAGAATCGTTGATAACGTCCGGATTTTTCAGCCTGTTGAAAAACAATAAATGGCAGAGCCGATAGTACAGGTACAAACATTGCTAAATACCCTTGCACTGCTCTAGGAAGGATAACCGAGATTTGATACTGCATAGGCTCAATGGCAAAAGAGGGGTTAGCCTTTAGACGTAATAATTCTAAGGTTGACATTTCAGAAACACCATCGCCATAATAGACTGGGGTCATATAGCATAGAATGGTGACAACAAATATGCTAATGAAGAACCATTTACTGGCAAGAAAAATGCTGATTTCCGCAAATGATTTTTTGGTTATACAGGAATTTGTGCGTTTCATAATAACACTGCCTTTCTTATATTGCTATTTATCAATCATCCCAATTATCAGACTCATGATATTCAACATTTCCGGTGATCATATCAATATTAATAAATTTTCGAGACCACAGAATGTTTCGTGTTTGGTGTTCTTTGTTGTCCATGATGAAAGACCACACAGGACGAGCCTCGTAGGAAATCGTTATTTTTTCCTTGCCATCGTCTGTGTAAGTTGTTTTGGTAGCTTGGCATATTGTATATTTAATATCGATATCTACAATGTTATACTTGTGAGTACCGGACATATGTGACTCAGCTAATGCTAAGGCACGTTTTAGTCCAATTAATTTGTCATTGTGTGGTTCCTCTTTTTTTATGGTATAACTATAATTATTATTGCGCAGGCTTTCGATTTTTGGTTTACCAAGAGTGCAGATTTCCAAGACATTTGGAGGATAAGAAATGTCATCAATGGAATTGCGTTGTTCTGGAGAGAACCAAATGTCATCAAACGGAATCCCTTTATAATATTTACAAACATCAAAGGAAAGATATTCGATACCATCGCTTTTACATTTATAAATTGTTTTGACATGGAAATCGTCATACATATTTTCGATAACATTACCATTTTTCTTTGCCCAATTTTCTACGTATTGATATTGTTTGGTTAAAGAGCATTTCTTTCCATTAAGGGTACAATTGCCTAGAGGAATGCCCCAATCAGGGTGGTAAATGTTTCGAATGCCATATGCGCCTAAAAGGTATAATTTGGTATTCATTACATAAAATCCCACATTATCGATATCGCCAGAGGAATCAGTTCTTGAGTCATAGTTAAATCCATAGGTGTCACCAACTGTCCATTTTTCATTTTTATAATTTTTAATTAAATGATCATACTTGTTGGTACCAAGGACAACTTTGGATAATTTTTTTACATTTTCTGGTGTTGCCAGATTTTTAGGATTTTCAAGCTGTAATACAGAGACAGATTGAGGTTGTTCAATACGAATGGTGTCTGCTAAGATCATATTTTGATACGATGCTTTTAACAGAGAATCCATATTGTCTAACAGATGGTCAACAGAGACAAATTCTTCTTTTCCAGTGGTTACATCTTTCGAGTTTGTGTAATCTTTCGCTTTGTTTTTGACGGAAGATGGGGTGGCTTGACAGCCGGTTAATAGTAAGGCGGCAAGAAGACAGCTAAGGATTTTGTTATATTTTATCATATATACCCCTTTCGTTACTGCTATATAAAATGTATCACCCTCTGTACGCACTCGCGGTAATAGGAGTGCATACGGAGAGTAACTTTAGCTAGTGATAAATATGCCCATTTATATTGTAACTACAATATTAACGCATAAAGGTACCTTTTGCGGTGGTCTGTTTACTGGAAGTCGTTGCCATGTGAACGATGACTTTTTCATCTTTTTTTGCATTCACGTATACATTAACAATTTTTTCTTTTGCAGTAATGTATTTTCGGGCATCTTTATGACCCTCGCGATAAGCGTAGAGAGTTGTTTTTGACAAATTCTCATAACTGGTCATTTTTACTTCGCAAACACTGCCTCCCTTTGGCATCAGTTGCCCAGAATCAAATATACCAGAGGTGGTTGGTGCACCTTGTGCATGATATACGCGCCAGTTTTTTGTTACGGCCGATGCCGGCATACTACTTGAAATTGCTAATAAAGCAGCCATAGTGATAGTTGCAATTTTTTTGAAATTCATAATTTTTCCTCCGTTCATAATTGTAAAGAATTTTAGCTATACCATTTTGAGATTGTATGGTATAATGGTTCTTGGATTTTTTGTTATGTTCTTGTTCTGCTTATGATGGGCTTGCCCGTTGTGGAACAAGAACATTTTTTTGTGAGATTATAATTGACAATTGAGATATAGATATTATTGTCTTCTTCATTATTTCCCACCCTCCTTTCGATGTATAACATTATATCTTTACGTTATAAGTCTGTCAATAAGTAATTTACTTTGTAAAGTATTAAATGTTAATGCATCAATTGACAGTACATAAAAAAATCTGTATACTAACAATAGACAGCCGTAATTGGCTGAAACAGGCTAAACATGAGCTAATAACCTCAAAGGTGTGAGAATATGGCAGAAAAAAAAGAACCAAAAGTAACAAAAGGTAACATCAAAAATGGGACAATTGAGCTGGTATTGTTGTTACTTCTGCGTTCAGAGAAGAAGTATGGCTATCAGCTTGCCAATGAACTTTTAGAGTATAGTGAGGGGGGATATAAACTTAATGAGGCAACTATGTATCCAACATTGTATCGGCTGAATGAGAAAGGCTATTTAGAGTATGAACAGATCAAGGTTGGAGTGAAACGAACGCGTGTATATTATTCAATTACAGAAAGTGGTTTGGAATATCTGGATCGGCTGTTAGATGAATACTATAGTATTACAGAGGCAATAGGTAAGATCATCACACGCACTTCGAACGAAAAATGAGGTTCGTTATTGGTAAATTTATCTTATGAACGCAAACTTCGCATAGCCAATATCATCATATCGTCACATATTGCTTATTATGTCTGCAATAAATGTGATATTTTGCAGGCGACAAGTTAACTTACTCTGCCGGAAGAAATCGTTATGTTGTGGCTGCAAAAAACTAAATATTCTTTGACATAATAAGCAATATGTGAGCCGATAGCAGCTTCGGCTGTGCGAAGTTTTTCTTATGAATTGGTAAAATTAATATTACATTGAAGGGGAAGGTGGATAAAAGTGAATAAGAAGATTGTTCGCAGATATATTTCAGAGATTAAAGCAATCTGCCCATTTCGTGGTCGGGGTGAACGTAAATATTTATCTTGGTTTTCGAATAATGTATGGGTATATTGTGAGGAGAATGATATTCAGGATATTGATGAACTATACCGACAATTCGGTAAACCAAATGATGTTGTCAATCATTATTTGACTGGTATGGATATTGATGAAATTTCAAATAAGATCGTAAAATCAAGATGGATAAAACGTATTCTTGCAGGTATATTGATCGTAATTATTGTTACGTCATTAACATTAGTGGGCATTATATATCGAGAGTATAAGGTTTTAGAATCCGAACAGATTTATTTTGAAGAAGAGGTTATTGAATAAACAAAGGGGGATTTTATATTATGAAACAACGAGTTAGTAAGGTATTGGCAGTAATGATGGTGGCAGTGTTAATGATTACAGGAAAAGCGGATGCTGCAACTATTGCACAAGGTCAGCATACAATTGAGCACTTAGACAATGGTGATTATATCGAGACGGTTATTAATGATGCAGGGATGAAAGCTGCACTGTCGTTACAATCTGCTGATAAACAGATTACAAAAACGAAAACAGCTTACTATAAGAATAAGTCTGGGGCGGTTTTGTGGTCTGTATCGATCAAAGCTACTTTTTCCTACAATGGCACGTCATCAAAGTGTATCAGTTGCTCTCCAAGTGCTTCAGCTCCAGCCAAATCATGGTCGATCAAATCTTTGTCGTCCTCTAAGAAGGGCAATTCTGCTTCTGCGAAAGTAGTAGCAGTACATGCAACGAATGTATCACAGCAGTATACCAAAACGGTTACTATTCATTGCAGTAAGACTGGCGTGATATCCTAGTATTTTAGAGAGGTATACCATGAATTCAAATTTTGAATATTATCGCATTTTTTATTATGTGGCAAAATATGGAAACTTGACAAAAGCGGCAGCCGCTTTGCAGACCAGCCAACCGGCGGTGACAAGAACGATTCATAAGCTGGAGGATATGTTGGGATGCAGATTGTTCGTTCGTAGTAAATCGGGGATGGAATTAACTTCCGAAGGAAATACCTTTTATCAATATATATCTGCAGGCTGTGCACAGTTCTTTAAGGGAGAGCAGAATCTTAGCAATTTACGGTCATTAGATGGCGGTTCCATTACGATCAGTGCAACAGAGACGGCGTTACACTGCTGCCTGCTTCAGGCGATGGAAGCATTTAGTGAACTTCATCCAAAAGTTACATTTCGTATATTAAACAATAGTTCCAGAGAATCTGTCATCTCGTTAAAACAGGGACAGGTTGATATGGCAATGATCTCGTCAATACCGTTTGCCATGGAGGATCCGTTGATCGTACATACGGTGCATTCCTATACAGATATTTTGATCGGCGGTACAAAGTACAGCCATCTGAAAGGAAAGACAACTTCTTTGCCGGAATTATGTCGTTATCCGTGGGTAAGCTTAATGACGGGGACGATTACCCGGAACTTTTTGAATACATATTTTGCGGAGCGTGGGCTGCCATTTGCGCCTGCGATCGAGCTGGCTACGACAGATTTGATCCTGCCTGCGATTGAACACAATTTGGGTATTGGCTTTTTGCCACCGGAGTTTGTGCGAGGAGCATTGGATATGGGAAGCGTCTTTCAGATTCACTTTCCGGATGAAATGCCGCATCGTCGTATTTCCCTTGTATATGATACAGAGTATCCTCAAAGTATTGCGGCAACGACATTTCGAAAATTTATGTTGGAACATTTCAGTCAATTATAAAAAAGCATTTTCTTATTCTATAAGAAAAGCAAAGCCAGCGCTTTGCTTTGCAAGAATTGCTAAAGCAATTCTTGGTGGCATAACGTTACACAACAGCATTTTCTTATTCCATAAGAAAACGCCCTTGCAAGAGCAAAACTCCTGCAGGGGCGTTGTTTTCTTAACGAAATTGGCTGCGTATCGCAAAGGATTATTTATCCTCTGGAGTGTGCCATTCCCAATCGCGAACTTCTTCAAGATCCTGACCATACTCAGCGATATACTGCTTATGCTCAACAAGCTTGTCGTTCATCTTCTGGATGAGGTAGGAACCACGGTTTGCTAACTGTGGTAAATGCATGATCGCATCTTTTACCAAGTTGAAACGATCGATCTCGTTCTGGACTCTCATATCGAATGGAGTAGTGATCGTACCCTCTTCCTGATAACCATGAACAGATACGTTCTGGTTGTCACGACGATAAGTGAGCTCGTGAATCAATGTTGGGTAACCATGGAATGCAAAGATTACCGGCTTGTCTGTTGTAAAGATTGCATTGTATTCACTGTCGCTAAGACCGTGTGGATGTTTGTGGTTAGACTCAAGTTTGAACAAGTCAACGACATTGACAACACGAATCTTAAGTTCTGGAAGCTCATCACGAAGGATGGTAACTGCTGCCATGGTCTCAAGTGTTGGAGTATCACCACAGCATGCCATAACGATATCCGGCTCTTCGCCTTCGTCGTTACTTGCCCACTCCCAGATGCCAACACCCTGTGTGCAGTGCTTAACAGCCTGTTCCATGCTTAACCACTGATAACTTGGATGCTTAGAAGCAACGATTGCGTTTACATAGTTTTTGCTCTTTACGCAGTGATCGAAGCAGGAAAGTAAGCAGTTAGTATCTGGTGGGAGATACATACGAACAACGTCTGCTTTCTTGTTAGCAATATGATCTAAGAATCCCGGATCCTGATGTGTAAATCCGTTGTGATCCTGCTGCCATACGTTAGAAGTCAGGATGAAGTTCAAGGAAGCGATAGGACGTCTCCAAGTAAGCTGGTTACATACTTTCAACCATTTTGCATGCTGTGCAGCCATGGAATCTACGACACGGATAAATGCTTCGTAACTAGCGAAGAAACCGTGACGACCTGTGAGAAGATAACCCTCGAGCCATCCCTCGCACATATGCTCACTCAACATACCGTCCATGATACGTCCGCCTCTGGATAAGCAGTCATCTGTGTCCAGTAATTCAGCGTTCCAATCTCTGTTCTCTGCTTCAAATACTTTGTATAAACGGTTGGACATACTCTCGTCCGGTCCGAAGATACGGAAGTTCTGATTTTCTTTATTTAATACAAAAATGTCACGGATATATCCACCAAGTTCGATCATATCCTGTGCTTTTGTCTTACCAGGATCAACTTCGATACCATAAGTACGGAAGTCTGGAAGACGAAGGTCTTTTAATAACAATCCACCATTTGCGTGAGGGTTTGCACCAAGACGTGCATCTCCCTTTGGAGCAAGTTCTGCGAGCTCTGGGATCAAGCGACCCTTCTCATCGAACAACTCCTCTGCATGGTAGCTTTCTAACCAAGCCTGAAGAAGTGGTAAATGCTCTTCTGGTTTTTCCATTGTGATCGGCACCTGATGCGCACGGAAAGATCCCTCGATCTGCTGTCCGTCTACAACCTTAGGACCAGTCCATCCCTTTGGAGTACGAAGAACGATCATTGGCCACTTAGGACGCTCCGGATCATTATTCTTACGTGCATTTTCCTGGATAGCCTTAATCTTTTCAATTGCCTCATCCATAGCCTCAGCCATTAATTTGTGCATTGTCATTGGATCGTCACCTTCAACGAAGATTGGTTCCCAACCACAACCAACGAAATAGCTCTCGATCTCTTCACGAGGAATACGTGAGAAGATAGTAGGGTTGCTGATCTTATAACCGTTCAAGTTCAAAACAGGAAGAACAGCACCATCGGTAATAGGATTTAAGAACTTGTTGGACTGCCAAGAAGTAGCAAGTGGTCCGGTCTCTGCCTCACCGTCACCAACGATAACAGTAGCAATCAAGTCTGGGTTATCAAATACAGCACCGAAAGCATGAGCGATAGAATAACCAAGCTCACCACCCTCGTTGATAGAACCAGGAGTCTCTGGTGCACAGTGACTAGGTACTCCACATGGGAATGAGAACTGTTTGAACATTTTCTTCATACCCTCTTCGTCCTGGCTGATATTAGGATAGATCTCGCTGTAGGATCCCTCGAGATATGTGTTAGCGATCATGAAGTTTCCACCGTGTCCCGGACCGGAAAGTAAGATCATATCAAGATCATAACGTTTGATAACACGGTTGCAGTGTACATATACGAAGTTCTGTCCTGGAACAGTTCCCCAGTGACCTACGATTTTTTTCTTAATTTGATCCATGGTCAAAGGCTCTTTTAACAATGGGTTGTCCAAAAGATAGAGCTGACCGGCAGATAAATAGTTTGCGGCACGCCAATATGCGTCCATTTTGTCAAGCATTTCCTGAGAAAGCGGCTGCTTCTCGAGACAAGTATTCTCTGACATTTGTAACCTCCTAAATTCGTTTGTAATGAATAATTTATTTTCCAACGATACTATATTAACACAATTCATACCATCTGTTCAATCAATTCTTTCGATTCTATTCATATCAAAAATTGATGGATAAAAATGCTGTAAAATAATACCGCTAATTACTGATCGGCAGGTTTCGTGCCTTTTTTGCGGATATGAACTTCCGGAATCGCAACGCTGTCATAAGTGACGTCGCCCGGATCCTCTGTCGAATCCATGATCTCCGGTTGTTCGTGTGTGTGTACCTCTGGAATGGCCAGATTGTCATAGGTTAATTTATAGCCTGCTTCTTTTGGCTTGCTGTCCTTCTTTCGGGTTCGATTCTTATGAAACATAGCTCCCTCTCTTTCTGCGGTTTTGACACCGCGCATGTCTAATAATCGTCAAAGTATCAATGTTTGATAGCATCCCTAAATTAGGTTGATGAAAAATGTGATGACCAAACTGTTAATAAAATCTGCAAATAAACTGCCGACGAGCGGAATCAGCAGATAAGCTTTTACCGAAGTGGTGTATTTTTCGCAGATCGCCTGCATATTGGCCATTGCATTTGGTGTTGCACCCATACCAAAACCACACGTTCCGGCTACCAGTACCGCTGCATCATAGTCTCTTCCCATGATATTAAATAGTAGGAAGTAGGTAAAACAGCAGATCAGAAGCACCTGCACCGCCAGAAGAATAAATAGTGGAAGCGCAAGGGATGCGAGCTGCCATAACTTTAAGGTGATCATGGCAATGCCCAAAAACAGCGACAAGGAGATTCCGCCCAAGTCGTTGATCTCACCCATATGAATAGTAAATTTACCGCTATATTCGCCAATGTTGCGAAAAAGCGCAGCAGCGATCATGGCTCCGATATATATTGGAAAGGTCATGCCGGTCTTCGTCAGTAACCAAGAAAAAATGGTGCCGAGTCCGATGGCTAAGATGAGCTGAAAGACCGCGGCGGCGTACATGTTGGTATGTCGTTCATGCTTCTTTTCATCTTCGACCAACAATGTGTCATCCTCCGGAATGGCAGTATCTAATAAGCCGCGTTTTTCGATCAATCGTTTGCCAAGCGGCCCACCGACCAAACTGCCGGAGATCAATCCAAACGTAGCTGCAGCGGTACAGATCGTGGTTGCTCCTTTGATGTTAAAGTCTTCTAAGACAGGACCGAAAGCGCCTGCGGTACCATGACCGCCGACCATCGGGATGGAACCGGTGCACATACCGACCAGAGGGCTTAAGCCAAGCAGCTTAGCTATACCAACAGCAAGCAGATTTTGAGATACGATCAAGGCAATGACGAGAAACAAGAATAGGATCAACGATTTTCCGCCACTGCGCAGCACCTTGAGATTCGCCTGAAATCCTACGGAAGTAAAGAAAAATACCATGCATACTTCGCGCAAAATATCATCGAATGAAAATTCTGCCACTCCGGTGGTATAACAGATACAGGTAAAGATGGCGAATAACAGTCCGCCAATGACAGGTGCCGGAATACAAAATTTTTCTAAGAAATATATTTTGGATTTGAGGTAGGCGCCAAGCATCAGTACTAAGACGGCGACCGCCAGTGTCTGATACATATCAAGTTCTATTTTTATCATAATAAATAAATGCCTTTCTAAAAATGTGCATTCTAATATGAGAATGTGTTGAAGGAGTTATCTTGCCTCTGAAAATGGATCTCAGATCCATTTTCAGAGGTTTATTCCGTTTTCACGTTGATCCCTCGTTCGGAATAATAGGCAGCAGCGCCTGGATGAAAAGGAATCGGGACTCCTTTGATCGCAGAACTCTCATTTAACTGAAGGTCAACGGAAGTAGCATATTGCAATCCTTTTTGATGGGCGAAGATTGTTTTTGTCAGTTTTTTGACGGTGGCGTTGTCGAGTGCATCACTGGCGACCAATACGGATTGTACGCAAACAGTCTGGATATCCTCTTCCTGCCCGGTATAAGTGCCGGCGGGAATGGTATAATCGGAATAAAATGGATAGGCAGTGGTAAGTTTGCCGCGTAGTTTATCGTCCAAATTTAACAATCGGATATCACAGTGCTTTGCCAACTCTTCTACAACAGTAGTTTGTGCCCCGGCGGTGAAGAAAAATGCATCAATCTTTCCCACTGCTAATTTGTCGGCAGCATCGGTATAATCTAAATGCTTCGTCTTGATCAGATCTTCCGGCAGTCCGGACATTTCTAATATTTGTCTGGCGTTTAGTTCACTTCCGGATTCTTCCTCGCCAACGCTGACCTTTTTGCCTTGCAGATCATCAATGGTTTCGATATTGGAATCCTTACGCACAACAATTTGGCATGCTTCCGGATACAGGCTTGCGACTGCTTTGAAGTTTTGGCATTTTTTGCCGGTAAAAACGCCGGTGCCCTGATATGCCGCGTCGATCAGATCTGCCTGTGCAATACCAAGTTCGATGTAATTGCTGGATAGGAGACGCAGATTAGCGGCAGATCCGGCGGTCTTTTTTACTTCAAGTTCGAAACCGGTATCCTCTTTGGTGCATAGGCCTGCTAATGTATTGGCAAACGTATAGTACATACCTCCAATTCCGGCAGCACCGATACGGATATTGCCGTTTCCGATAGTACAGCCTGTTAATAGTAATGTTAGGCTTAATATGGTACATAGTAATTTTTTCAAAATACGATACTCCTTTCTGCAATTTAGCCTTGACTTTTTATTCGCAGGCTATTTAAATGGTGATTCTTATCACGACACGAAATAGTACAGCGAATATTTTACATGAAATGACACGAAATGGAAATAGTTTTTTGACAACACGGGGAAATGAGAGTATATTGTTGCCAAGTGCGTTTTAAGGAAGAATCCTATTGGATTATTTATTTGCAATCGTTTTCATATAAAGCATTTGCAGAATGGAGATTTAGTATGCTGACACAATTTTCGAGAACCGAGCTGTTGCTTGGCAAAGAAACGATGGAAAAATTAAAGCAGTCGCGTGTGGCTGTGTTTGGCGTTGGGGGAGTAGGTGGCTATGTTTGTGAGGCATTAGTACGAAGTGGAGTAGGTGCCTTTGATCTGATCGATGATGACAAGGTGTGCCTGACCAATCTCAATCGACAGATTATTGCAACGCGAAATACAGTCGGGCAGTATAAGGTGGATGTAATGAAGGATCGCATTTTGTCGATCAATCCGGATGCACAGGTGCGCACGCACAAGTGTTTTTTTCTGCCGGAAAATGCAGACGAATTTCCTTTTGAAGAGTATGATTATATTGTGGATGCGGTCGACACAGTGACTGCAAAGATCACGCTCATTATGAAAGCGGAAGAGAAGCATGTTCCGGTTATTAGCAGTATGGGGGCCGGCAATAAATTGGATGCCAGTGCTTTTCGAGTTGCCGATATCTATAAAACGAAAGTATGTCCTTTGGCACGTGTTATGCGCCGGGAATTAAAGAAGCGTGGGATCAAAAAGCTGAAAGTCGTATATTCCGAGGAGAAACCTACAAGACCAATGGAAGATATGGCAATCAGTTGCCGTAATCACTGTATTTGTCCGCCGGGAGCACAGCATAAGTGCACGGAGAGACGCGATATTCCGGGAAGTGTGGCGTATGTGCCATCAGTTGCCGGTTTGATCTTAGCCGGTGAAGTGATCAAGGACTTAAGCGTACCGAGAGAGACGATTCAGTAAGCAGGTGAGAGATAAGGAGTGCAAAATGAACAGTATTACTATAGAAGAAGTAAAGGAGCTTCCTAAGGATTCGTATCAGTTGATCGATATACGTGATGCAGAAAGTATTGCTCATGGTGCCATTCCGGGAGCAATCGCAGCACCTCAGGAAGACATATTATCTTGTGAAGAAGTAGACCCGTCCAAGAAGTTGGTAATTTGTTGCAGCAGAGGTAAATTTAGCGTCGAAGCAGCCGACAAGCTTCGTGAGAAGGGAATCGATGCCGTTAGTCTGGAAGGTGGCTATGTGGCGTGGCTTATGGATTTTATGAGCGCACCGGAAGAAAAAGATGTGGCAGCAGAAGCAGAACAAAGCCTGCGTAAGAAGTTTAAGAAAACGATCTGGTCCAAATTTGCCAAAGCGATCAACACATATGAGCTTGTCAAACCGGGAGATCGGATAGCGGTGTGCATTTCCGGGGGAAAAGACTCTATGCTTATGGCAAAGTGTTTTCAGGAGTTAAAACGTCACAATAAGTTTGATTTTGAGGTTAAATTTCTCGTGATGGATCCGGGTTACAGCCCGGCGAATCGTCAGGTGATCGAGGAAAATGCCAAAAGACTGCAGATCCCGATCGAGATTTTTGAATCGGATATTTTTGAATCTGTATACCATGTGGAAAAATCACCATGTTATTTGTGTGCACGTATGCGGCGTGGACATTTGTACACGTATGCCAAAAGTATGGGATGTAACAAGATTGCGCTTGGCCATCATTATGATGATGTGATCGAGACGATTTTGATGGGAATGCTGTACGGAGCGCAGATCCAGACGATGATGCCGAAACTGCACAGCACGAATTTCGAGGGGATGGAACTGATCCGTCCGTTATATTTGGTGCGTGAGGATGATATTAAAGCTTGGCGGGATTATAATGATCTGCACTTTATCCAGTGCGCCTGCAAGTTTACCGACACCTGTACAACTTGTAATAATGAGGAAAATCAGTCTAAGCGTGTTGAGATCAAGGAACTGATCAAACGATTGAAACAGGTGAATCCATATGTGGAAGGTAATATTTTTAAGAGTATTGAAAATGTAAATCTTTCTACGGTCATTGCATACAAAAAAGATGGCGTCAAACATTCTTTCCTGGAGGAGTATGATGACTAAATGCGGGAGTTTGCTAAGTGCATTGAGCACCGCAAAGATTTGAAAACGTGCATGATACAAAATACTTTATATTATTAATTAAAAATGATATTGACTTCTTAAAATTAGCTGCAAATGATTAAAAAAATTAAATGGAACAGACTTTCATGGGAAGTATTGACCTTTGGTGAAGATAGGAATATGATGCGTTCATGCAAGGGCAAAGAAACAGGATCAAAGCTAGTTGGTTTCTTTTCTCTTGTATGTAAGCTTACGAACCCTGGGGAATGACACAATTATTTTAGCACCAAAGGAGAGAGCCCATGTCAAAAGCATACGATCCATATGAGAATGTTATTGATGTCATGACGGAAGCGATGGAAGTCGGACACATCGATAAAAAAATGTTTGAAATCATTAAAAATCCACAGAGAGAAACAAAAGTATATTTGCCGGTTGAAATGGATGATGGCACGATCAAAGTGTTTGAAGGATATCGTGTACAGCATTCTAATATTCGTGGTCCTTTTAAGGGAGGTATTCGTTACCATCAGGACTGCACGTTATCGGAAGTGAAAGCGTTAGCAACTTGGATGTCCTTAAAATGCGCGGTAGCCAATATTCCTTACGGCGGGGCGAAAGGTGGCATCAAAGTAGATCCGTCTACGTTATCGGAACGTGAACTGCGCAATCTGACACGAAGATATACCTTTGCTATTGCGCCGATCATTGGTGCGGATACAGATATTCCGGCACCGGATGTCAATACCAATGCACAGACGATGGCATGGGTGTTGGACACCTACAGTCAGTTAAACGGAAAGCCTTGCCCGGGTGTAGTTACAGGTAAACCTGTAGAACTCGGTGGTTCACGAGGGAGAAATTCAGCAACCGGCCGTGGTGTAGTGATCAGTACAAAATTGCTGCTTGCCAAAGAAAATAAAGAGCTTGCCGGAACAAAGGTTGCCATTCAGGGAATGGGTAATGTCGGAAGTAATGCGGCAAAGATTTTTTATCATCGCGATGTGAAAGTGATTGCGATCAGTGATGTGTCAGGCGGCTTGTATTGTGAGGAAGGGTTGGATATTGACACGATCTGCACCTTTTTGGAATCTACCGGTAAACTGCTCAAAGATTACGAGGCGGATGGTGTCAGTCATATCAGCAATGCAGAAGTTCTTACTTGTGAATGTGATGTGCTTGTTCCGGCAGCACTGGAGAATCAGATCACGGCAGACAATGCCTCTGAGCTGCGCTGTAAATACATTGTAGAGGCTGCGAATGGACCAACCACGGAAGAGGCAGATAAAATATTAGAGAAGCGTGGCATCACGGTTGTACCGGATATTTTTGCAAATAGTGGTGGCGTGATCGTATCTTATTTCGAGTGGGTACAGAATATCCAGGAATTAACCTGGGAGCGTAATCAGGTAAATGAAATGTTAGAATCACTGATGACGAAATCTTTTACTGCAATCATGGATGTCGTAGAAGAGTGTAAATGTACGGTGCGCATGGCGGCCTATATTGTGGCACTGCGCAAGCTTATTTTCGCAGAAAACATGAAAGGAATATTCCCGTGATGTTATAACCTGCAAAATCGATCTTCAACGTCCTTTGTGTGATTTTTGCGATCACCGAAGGGCGTTTTTGCGTTTAACTAAAATTTCATCTTAAGAATTTCTTAAGAATTTGTTCATATTCTCTTCTTAAAAATATGTATAATAAATATCGTAGCAGGAATTAGAGGGACTTCTTGCTACAAGGTACATGATTTGATGTTCACGGAATATCAGATGAGAGGGAACCATAAATTTGAGGGACAATGAGGAGAGGATAATGAAGGGTATATTAAGAGGGGCATATTGTGTTGCTTTGAGCATTAGTATTTTTGTGTGTGGTGTAATATTGGCGCTATCTTGCAGAGGTATTACACTGTACAAAAAGGAATTACTGCAAAATGGAATGACAGTTGCAATTACACTATTTATGGCGGCTTGTATAGTAATGTTATGTGTTTATGGGAAGGACAAGCTGCAGACAACGAGACGTAAATTTTCCGTATTCATGTTTTTATTGATCGGTTTGGCGCAGATCGCATTCTTATTATTGGTATCCAGACCAATGACGATCGCAGATCCGGCACGTGTTCAGAACGAGGCACTTGCCATGTTAAAATATCATCACGGTCAGATGGATCCAACGAATTCTTATATGCAGAATTATGGCAACAATCATTTTATTACCATTTGTTTTTATTACTTTTATAAATTTTTGACGGATGTTGGCATTACAAAGGTATGGGTGCCTACGGTAGTGCTAAATGTTTTGGCAATTGATCTGGGCATTTTACTGACGTTCCTGTCTGTAAAAAAAATGCGCGGGATCGGTACGGCAAACTTTGCATTAGTACTATTTTTCTTGTGCCCGACAACCTATTTATGGCTGACTTCTGTGTATACCAATACGTTATCTTTTCCGTTTATTATGGGTATTTTGTATCTGGGACTCATTGACAAGCCGGCAAAAAGATGGCGGGTGGCGGTACACGATGTGTTATTGGCAGTCGTTATGGCGGTTGGTTACCGTGTGCGTCCGACAACGATCATTCCAATTATTGCGCTGGGGTTGTATTTGACGGCGCGTCTCGTCGCAGACTGGCAGAATCGCCGTGCTTTAAGGGCATCAGAGACAATGAAAACGGAGAATGATTCGGAAGAACAGCAGCATAGCAGACAAAGGGTATTGGAGGGTGCAGTTCGTGTCGGACTCGTTGTCTGCGTGAGTATGGCAGTGTTATTTTCCAGCAGCAATTTGGTAGCAAAGCATGTTGATGCGAAGAAGTTTAACCAGCAGTTTCCTGTTGTACACTGGGTCATGATGGGAATGAATGAAAAGAGCAAGGGCGGTTTTAATCGTAACGACCGGAGATACACCTCTTCGTTCCCGACTAAGGAACAAAAGCAGAAAGCAGATATCGCTCGCTTGAAACAACGTGTCAAAAAGATGGGTCCGGTTGGTCTTGCCAAGCATTTTGGCAATAAAATGATGCGTGTATGGGCAATGGGCGATGATGATGGAATAACGAATGCGCAGTATGCATATCAATATCCACCGTTCTTTCGTTATTTTGCAGGAAAGCAAAATGCATGGTTTATGATCTATATGCAGGCCTTTCGTATTGCGATGTTATTTTTGATGTTGTGCGCAATGTGCAGACAGTTTCTGCAGAGAGAAGCAGCACCGGGGGCAATGTATACGCTTACGTTTGCGGGCGCAGTTATGTTTTTTATGCTGTGGGAAGCCGGCAAGCGATACAATATATGCTTTACCGGAGTGTGTCTTTTACTCATGGCAGAAGGGGCTGATGGATTTACAAATACTGTTTTTAACAAAGGGGATGCGTGGCTTAAAGCACATTTCAACGGAATGCGGCTGCACGCTGCCAGATTGGTGGTGCTTGCGGTTGGTCTGTTCTGCTTTGCCGGAAGTTTTGCGGCGGCGAACCAGCTTAGTCATCCTAGAACATACGTAGAGATTCCGTATTTTAATTCCAAACGTGGAAAGGATGAAGAGCCGATTCGGTGGCGGTATCATAAGAATCTAAAAGTTTTGGAACAGACGATTGAACAAGGACAGTTGGAATGGCGTAATCGTTGGAATCGTATTCGACTGTATTTCTGGAATCTTGCACCAAACGAATCGGGTGATGAGTATCGTATTCAAGTGCTTGCACTGGACGATAAAGAGGTTTTATATGATAAGACGATCGCACCAAATCAGGTGAAGCGGGAAGGCTATACGATCGCAATTGCAAAGAATAAGCTCAAACAGAGAGATTCGCAGATCGGTTATTTGATCCGTTTGACACACGTAGGTGCAAGCGACCGCCTGATACCGATGGTATGCAGATTTCCATTGTTAGATCCTTATCCATACGGCGAATTAAAGGTGGATGGACAGTATAAAGATTGGGATCTATCGATGAAAATTTTTCGCAAGAAAAATGAATAACATAGAGAACACAGAATTTTCACAAAATTTATTAGCACTCGCTATTGACGAGTGCTAATAATGGTGGTATAACATAATCAGAACAAGGAAAAGGAAATGCTTAGAAGAGTTTCTGAGTATTTCAGTAGTGACAGACTATATAGTCTGTACAGAGTTGGAAGGAGCGATGACTTATGTTAATGCCAAGTATTTTTAGTAGAGATTTTATGGATGACCTTTTTGATATGCCACAGAGAACTTACGCCAAGAGCTATTCAGCGAATGGATTAATGAAAACGGATATCAAGGAGTCCGAGGAAGGATTTACGGTAGAGATGGATCTGCCGGGCTTTTGCAGAGAAGATATCAGTGCAGAGCTGCAGGATGGTTATCTGACAGTTACAGCAACTGCTAAGAAAGCAGAGGAGAATACTTCGGACAAGAAAGAGAAGTATGTTCAGAAGGAACGTTTCCATGCAACTTGCAACCGCAGCTTTTATGTTGGTGACAATATGAAACAAGAAGATATTAAGGCGAAGTTTGAAAACGGTGTTTTGACATTACAGGTGCCAAAGAAGGAAGAGATTCCGGAGGAGCAGACCAAGAAGTTTATTACGATTGGTTGATCATCAATGCAAACTTCCCATACGAAAGGCTACAGGGAGGTGGAGTGAATGAAGACGAAGCAGGATTATTATGACACCTTAGGGATATCAAAGGATGCGGATGATGCGTCGATCAAGCGAGCCTACCGTAAAATGGCCAAGAAATATCACCCGGATATGAATCAGGGTGATCCGAATGCTGAGCAAAAATTTAAGGAAGTTACGGAAGCTTACAATGTGTTAAGTGATAAGGAAAAGAAGAAACTTTACGATCAATTTGGTTCTGCAGCATTTGAGGAAGGTTTTGATCCGACCGGCGGCACGGAATTTCACTATTCCGGTGGCGATGCATCGGGGATGTATGGTGATATTTTTGATAATCTTTTTGGTGGCAAAGGCGGTTTTAGCGGACACTTTGGTTTTGGTGACGGTACATCGTGGCACAGTAGCGATGGAAAAACCTGGAATACAGGGGATGGTGGATCATGGCATGTGGGCGGCGATTATGGCAGATCGAGCTTTTTTGACACCTATGAAGATGCCGGTCGGAAATCAGGTCAGGATGCGAGGGCGCACATTTCGATCACTTTTGACGAAGCAGTGTATGGATGTGACAAGGTCATTACTTTGCAAGATGGAGAGCGCGGTCAGAGCAGAACGCTGCATGTGCACATACCGGCAGGTATTGACGATGGCAATCGCATTCGCTTAAAAGGTGAGGGACATCCGGGAGTTTATGGTGCACCCAAAGGTGACCTTTATCTGCAGGTATCTGTCGGCACTAAACCGGGTTTTGAGCGTAAGGGCTTGGATATTTATACGAAAGTCAATGTACCATATACGACAGCAGTGCTTGGGGGCAATGCCCGCGTGCACACGCTATACGGAGATGTTGACTGTAAGATCCGGGAAGGAACGCAGAGCGGTACCAAGATACGACTAAAAGGAAAAGGTGTTGTATCCAAAAAGAATGCATCTGTGCATGGGGATCAGTATGTTGAAATCGGAATTGAAGTTCCGAAACATTTGTCGTCACAGGCAAGGCAGAAATTGCGCGAATATGCGGAGGCAAGCTAATCCTATAATGTAGCCCGATCATATCAACAAAGAGAATAATTCTTGATAAACTGTTCATAATAAAGATAGAAACTGTAGGTTATTGAGAGCAGAAACGAGGAGAATTATGATCTTAAAACAAAATGAAATTGATGTGATCACAGAATTGCAGACACAGGAAAAGAATTGTGTGGAAAAGTACCGCCGTTACAAAGAGCAGGCAAAAGATGAGGAATTGAAAAATCTGTTTGGTGAGATCGAGCAGCTCGAACAAAAACATTACGATACACTGGGGCAGGTACTGAATGGTGATGTGCCATGTTGTGACTGCAATGATTCCAGAGGAAAAGACTATGCGCCAACTGCAACGTATAGTACAGCCGGAGATAGTGAGGATAAGCAGGCGGATAATTTCTTGGTTACTGATTGTATCGGCACGGAAAAGATGGTTTCTTCGGAGTATAATACAAATGTGTTTCGCTTTGGAGAACCTTCAGTTCGTAAATTGCTTGCAGATATTCAGGTCGAGGAACAGAATCATGCAGAGATGTTATATAAATACAAAACAGTAAATGGAATGTCATAAAGTATAAAGATATTTCCTAACAGATAAGTAAAAGGGGCAAGACTTGTGTCTTGCCTTTTTTAATTAATAGGAAACTGCTGTTGTGTAGCGTGGCATCACCAAGAATTGCTTTAGTTTTTTTGATGGCAGGATAATTTACTATGTCGGCTGCAAAATAGTCATTGATTTACTGACATAATAAGCGATATGTGGTTGTGAGAAACGGTGGGGGATGGGAAGTTTGAATACCTTGTTCGAAAAATGGAGCTTGACGAGGAAAAGAAAAACACGTAATATAGTATCCGATACTACGTATAGAAGTAAACGGTGCCGCAATGGCATATGAAGTGACGAAATGTCGGAAAGGAATGAAGTATGAAATCATTACGTATAGGAGATATTACGCTAGAGAAGCCAATTATTCAGGGAGGTATGGGAGTTGGAGTCAGTCGAGGCAGATTGGCAGGCGCTGTATCTGCCTGTGGAGGCCTTGGTGTGATCTCCTCGGCACAGATCGGATACGATGAACCGGAATTTGCAACGGATCAAGTACTTGCGAATGAAAAAGCAATACGTAAGCATATCGCACTGGCAAAGCAAATATCCGGGGATAAGCCGGTCGGTATAAATATCATGGTGGCATTGAAGCATTACGAAGATCATGTGCGAACGGCAGTTGATGCCGGAGTAGACGTCATTATATCAGGAGCCGGTTTACCGATGCGGTTACCGGAATATGTCGGGGATTCCGGCTGCAAGATCGCACCGATCGTTTCATCTGTCAAAGCGGCGCAGATCATACTTCGCCAGTGGAAAAAGAAGTACTGCAGGACAGCCGACTTTATTGTTATAGAAGGCCCTAAGGCGGGAGGACATCTTGGATTCAAAAAAGAGGACATTGCGACAATTACGGCAGAACAGTATGAGCAGGAGATAAAAAATATTATTCAAGTCGTACGAGAGTACGAACAGGAATTTGCTTGTAAAATCCCGGTTATAGTTGCCGGTGGCATTTTTGATCATAAAGATATAGAACATGCTTTGGAAATCGGGGCTGACGGTGTTCAGATCGCATCACGTTTTGTTGCAACAGAGGAGTGTGATGCTTCGGATGCGTATAAGCAGGCATATATTAATGCAAAAGCAGAGGACATTACTATTGTCATGAGCCCGGTTGGGATGCCGGGACGTGCGCTCAACAATGCATTTGTTCAGCGTGTGAGCCGACAGCGGGAAGAAATCAAAAAATGCTACAATTGTTTGGCTAAATGCAATCCTGTTGAAGTGCCGTACTGCATCACCAAAGCACTTATATCAGCAGTGCAGGGAGATTTGGATCATGGTCTGATATTTGTGGGAGCGAATGTTGATAGAATTGATCGAATGACCTCCGTGCAGGAGCTGATGGCAGAACTTACAAACTGAAACTTCCCACACCTCATTATCTTACGCAACCACATATTGCTTATTATGTCAGCAATAAATATAGTATTTTGCAGCCGATAAGCTAACTTGTTCTGCCGGCAGAGAACTAAGATAATTGCCGCAGAACGCAGAGTTTTTGGGTGATTTCTTATTTTGTTAAGTCTCTGATGAATACATGCCCGAAGGATTGTCTGAGATGTCCCGGTTTAGCAAGGTATCATCCATTTTTGGACGGG